>Ga0268261_10003654_pt1 | contig 11349 bp, 3 predicted proteins | sample TergutNc150P1_FD_190353 | JGI IMG/M metagenome (GOLD analysis project Ga0268261, IMG submission 190353) | Nasutitermes corniger P1 segment gut microbial community from laboratory colony in Florida, USA - Nc150 P1 (SPAdes) (version 2) | ecosystem: Host-associated > Arthropoda: Insects > Digestive... | reverse complement strand
TTTTTCTCTCTCTCTATATATATATATATATATATATATATATATATATATATATATAAAACTTTTCTCATTCTACGAGGAAGCGTACGATTTATGATCAAAATTGTATATTGGTTTTTATACATTCTAAACATTAATAAATCTTTAATTTTCTTGACGGGTTTTCGAAAATTAAATCCATATCAAATTTCATGGACATTCTTCCGGTGGCAGCCGATGTTTTACCAGTGGCAGAAGGACAATCACAGAACGATTGTAAATTTAGAAGTCACTTTTTGTAATTGTGCGACCACGCTAGTAAGAAAAGGATATCCTTTTTATCAGGGGTTTCGAACTTGACTTCCCTTGCATTTTTGTTTAAACTTCGATTTCAAACTACAAAGAAAATAGTAGTTTAAGCCGAAACGGCCGTACAAATACACCAATTGAACTATACTTAAAATATCAACCGGAAAATTTAACTTAAAATACTGAAAATATGGGAACACGAATATTAAAATTTCCAACTCTGTTACTGCTGGAAGAGGGTAAACGCTTGTATGCACACAGGAGACACTGCGTCGTAACAACCTCTCATTTGAATTTTATTCCGATATACTAATATTGCGAGTAGATAGAAACGTATCAGGAAAAACTCATGAAACGTTATTTGATTTTTACGGCAGAGTCAAGTGTTTTGCCTTAGTGGTTATTTATAATGTCATTTTCATATCTTGTGTTTATGGATGTACCTTAAATGATGTTTCATCACTTCTGTACCTTACAGAAAGCTCTTTGATGGAAGTGCGTTTGTTTAGAACATTTTAAAGGAAGAAATGATGCCACAATTAAAGTATAATAATAATTTGTTGGACAGAAGTGAAAAAATACACCATTTGTTTTAAAAGAAATTTTACATATTAAAAATTGAATAACTTCGAAGCAGGGGTGACAATGATCACACCCCTACACTCTAGGGTATTTTCTGATATTATTCTGCTCTGATCAAATTCTTCCAGCGCCATGTAACACCAATATTGTTGGAAATGTTTAGGTGGTTAGCTTTATTATCATATGGTGCTAATTGCTATATAAACTTTCCGACAATTCTCGTCCTCTCAGATTATACATATGTATCGACCAAAAAATTGTGAAACCTTTAAAGTCATAGAGAAGAGTGAAAGGAAATAATATTCTTTATTATAATATTATAGGATTTACTGTGTAATATTATGTAATTCTTCGGCATACATAGGCAACCAAACACAAGCTGTGAGAAAGAAGCGAAAGGAAAATTTTGAAGTTCCTGTTTCAAGGCTTTTTGGAAGTATCACTGTTTTTAAATGCTGAGAGTCAACTATCCAAAGGAGAATATTGTTTACATTTTCAGGATCTAGCACCGAAAAAATAATGGCTTTTAACTTACAGAAATTGGTATTCTTTGCTTGTTTTATAAAATCGTAAGTAAATATTTACAGAATTAAAAACAATTTTCCAAATCGCTACATTTAATATGACAATTAACACTTTCATATGTTGAAACACAGTTCATTTTTCGGTTTTTTTGTATCCAGTGATTTATTAGTTGTGTTAAAACTGATTTTCATTTTCTATAACTTATAACCCTTTCTTCTTAATTTGTGTTTGGAAAGACCATCTTCCTTTGTGTCTTTATTCAGTGTTTTTTTTACATTTAGTCCATTGGGAAAATCTGTATTTAAATTCTACCTTTGGCAAGACATACATGTGTATTTTTGTGTAAAAAATATTTTAACAAATGTTTTAATCATCTCCCTATAAGTAATTACAATTTCTAATAACATTCTCTTCCGCATTTCCCTCAATTTATCGTATAATGTATCACGCGTTTTGCCTGTTTAAACACCTGTTTCGAGGATTCTCAATATTACCAACGTATGGCAAAATCAGATAATAATACCAATTCTTATACGTTTAGGGACCAGTGTGCAAAGCTAACTTAATTAGACACTTGGACACCTAGGTATGAATTATGCAAGTAGCCCTTGACGAAAGGATTGAATGAAATGGAAGCTTTGGAATAGGGAAGTGGTGAATGGATTGACATTTTACGTGTTTTCTTGTTGTGATGAAGTTCTAGTTAAAATCATCGTTTTATTAAAACAAAAGCTATAATATATTTGTGCAGTTCTACACTTTAAAATAATCAGTCTTTTATTCTGCTGTTTACAGCAAGGGTTATTAGAATGTTTGTAATCCCGAAACAAAAATTTATTATATTATTTTATAATAAATAAAAATATATATTTTATTATGTGTATTTCAGAAAAAATTAATTATGAAATGGTCACATATTTTTTCCCATAATTTTTGTGGATCTGGAAAAATTTTGAAAAAAAATAGGGTAGAATGGCACAATAAAATATATGACCTAATTACGACAAGTTTGTTTATTGTGTTTTTTTACATTTTCCATTTAATTTTATTTTATTTTCACCGAACTCCTCTTAAGGTGAATTTAATCTTGTCAACCCTTTACACATAAAGTACAATCATACTTAAAAAACTGCCTTTATATCTCAAAAATTTAATGATACTTTCGTTTGAAATTATAGGTTTCTTTATCGCTATTAGCTTAATTGCTTTCTGGGGCGTGGCACCGTGTAATTTGGTAAATTATATGAGCTTTGTAGAAGAATACACAGTTACTTGAGCTGAAATGTATTTTGATTTATGTGCCTATCCACTCTATAAAATTAGCGATTCTAATTAACCAGAAATTACTTAGAATTCGAGAATTGTTAGGAATACAAGCAGGGAAGCAATTTTATCAAAACTGAATGTTTGGAAATTGGTCTTGTAATTTGTGCGTATTTATAGCATTCATACTGTATATGAATATATTTTCTATATACTACTTAGTTTTTTCCAATTCAGATCATTGTCGATATTATTAATTCTTAAATTAATTAATGAATAATTAAAATTCTATGACAAATTTTTGGGGGCTCGTAATGAATTAATAATTCTGTTCCAATCACAGTAATTAAACCTTGTTTCTAGTGTTAATTGTGTGTTCAAAAAGCTCTCAAAATCTTAATTTATATATTGTGGAGGGGAGACTGTCAAACGTCAATGCATTTATTGTGTCTTTCTCGTTTGTTTTTATAAACATAAATCAAAATACACAAAAAATAATATTCCTTCAGTAGAAAAGCACTTATATTCTCAATTGAGTGCATAAAATCTAAAATGTAATTTGTTTTAGGAAACTAAATTAATTTTTGATTGCAATTTTCTGTTTAGGAATGCAGGTTATTTCGACTGAAAGGTCGTTATCGATTGAACTATAACACAACTGGATTCATTATATTAAGCCAAATACACAAGATGAAAAAAATATTACACAATGCGAAATTGGAAAATGATATTCCTATGTTTTACTAGGTTATCAATTTGCAAATTAAGAATTTTTATAACTTATTCTTTTCACTTTTTTCGTACACGAATTAAATTCAAATAATTTTAGAAGAAGTTATGAAAGAATGAATTAAGCGTAGAATTTTAATGATAATTTAGAATATAGTTCTCAGTTTTCATTAATTTTAGAAAATTACTGCTTTTAATTTTACGTTAAAAGAATTCAATGTTGCTTGTGAAGTGACATTAATATTGTTCTATTAGTCACACTTACGGTCCTTCAAATCTGACAGTCAAATACTTAAGTTTTCTGTGGCTTAAGCTATTTTGAATACGCAGTATTGTGCATTGTAAAATGTATCATTATGAAATTTTTATTTATTTGACATTATAAATATTCTTTGTCTGTGTGTGTAATTTGTACTGCATGGAATCAAAAAAGATGGCTGAAGCGAAGTCAGAGAAAGAAACGTGGTTGAATTACACCATTCAGCCACTTGAGAAGCATTTTTTGGATGCATATCATCCGTGCAACAGCTTGCAAAAAGAGATTGGCATGTACTTTTCTGTTTAAAACCCTTATGAACACATGATAATATATCTACCGTACAGTATGCTTTCGAACCACCATAAAGTAAGATCATTCGAAGTTCCTTGACAACAATTTAACAAACTGTTGTAGCCTTTATTAGAACTGCGCACTTTATATACATTAGGTAGTAACTAATCTGCCTGTATTCTGTCCCTCTAGCAATTGTTAATTTGGAGGTCACGAGTGTAAAACACTGATAATTAAATGTTAATTCTTCGTATTTACTTGGCAACAGGCTTCAAAACATATAAAAAGTCATTAATTGATGCAACTGTGAGCATGTTTCGGTCGCAGTGTTTAGTTCTAAATGGTGTGAGAGAAGGGAAAGGCAAGCTTTGAAGTTCGTGATACAAGCCTTGTGGGATGTGGCAGTGTTTCAACTGGTAAAAGGCGACTTTCATCAGGAGAATATTGCTTAAATCTATAGTATAGAACAGTTAAAGAATAATGGATTTCATTTAAAAAATTGGTAACCTTTCTTGCTTTATTAATTTCTAACTAATTATTTAAAAAATTATAATGATTGCTCCAATCCCTCCATTTAATATTACAATAAATACTTTCCTATTTTCAAAAATATATGGTATTTAGAAATTTTTGGACTCGGTGATTTATGACGTGTTAATATTGATTTAATTATCTATACATTATCAAGTGTAAGTAATTAATTTTCGTTGGAAAAATCTTCTTAATTTTCCATTTCCTGAAGGTTTCTCTCAACATTTACTCTATTACAAAAATCCGTAATTCAGTATTACATTTTGCAAGGCATGTGCAGATAATGGCCTACTATGTAACAAAGAAATAAATTTAACATCTTCCTATGTATAGTGTATGTTATTTCTAATAATTTTCTCTTCTGAATTTGCCTATATATTTCTGAAAATTTATCGCGGATTTTGCAAGTCTCCCGAGCTGTTTCGTGAAGTATAGTTATTATCAACAGATGGCAAATTTAGAAAGTAATATCAAATCTTTCTTCTAGGTGTCACCACAGTGTAGGGCCAACTGAAATGGACACTTAGGCACTTAATCCGAATTATGCAAGGCAACCTAGACAAACGTATTGAGGGAAATGAAATCAGCTGGGGGGGAGGAGTTGAATAGATCGAAACGTATATATTTACAGATGTTTTCTGGTTATATTCAAGGAAGGAAAACCTGTTTTTTTAAAGAAAATATTAAGGTATCTTCTCAATTCTACACGATAAAGTAGTCTGCCTGATATTCTGCTAGACTTGGTTACGGATTGGGTTATCAGAGTGTTCGTATTCCCAAAGCTAATATTAATAATCTTTTTAAAATATTAGTTTTATGTGAAAACTTTTTGTAGAAAAATAATTGTCCTTTTGTCACAAATTTCTTCCCTCAAACATAAGTTGATCTCTTAATAAAAGGAAGCATTATACGGAACTATGGCTGGATAAAACACTATGAAACAACACACAGTATTTGCTTGAAGTAGAATAAGGGGAATGGATTAATTGAACAGGTAGATCCGTCATTTTTATAGGAATATGTAAAATATAAATTTTCAGAAATCCTGAATACTTTTTGAAAGTTCCTGTATTTTACTCAGGTCATGTTAAGGTGGCAAAAACATTACAATTGCTTTAATTGTGGGTGTTATAGTTGAAAGGTGGGAAGCTGGAAGATTGGGAACAAAATCGAAATTCTGTGGACACAATCACTTAATAAATAAAGCCAATCAAACAAAGAAAATGAAAACGTTTTTCCGTCCATACTACAACGTGTTCCAAAGACAGTTACATTCAATACATTTTGTCAATGGAAACCTGTTTTAAAATATCGTAAACCCTAGCATAATGTCACAATATGACAAATGATTCGATTAATACAATTGTTAAATTTGTCACGTTTTGTAATTTGACATTTATTCCGTCAGAGTGCTCTCAAGTTCTCGCCTGTTCTCGTCATGTAAGAAGAGGCAAAACATAATAGCGCTTTTATAAAAATAATAATCGAAATAATTATTAATAACATAAAGAAATAACAGTTTGATAAAAGTACAGTTTACCTTTTCCATAAAACCATATTCAAATTCATTTATGTAGAGAGAGAGCAACAGACATACGTTAAAATTTAATTAACTTATTAGGTCAGTTAAATATGAAAGTTAAATACATGCAGGAAACAAATATTCCTTTGAGTTCGTAACTTAATACACAATTGCGTCATATTTTTTATATAAAATATTAATTGACTGTAAGAAGCAGCTGTGTCAAAGTAGACCAACGTAATAATGAGCTTCGTGGGGAGAAAGTTGAATAAATCCCTAGTTTGGTCTCTGTAGCTTGTTTCCTTCCTGGTCGGGATAGGGACTTTTCAGCACCGTTTGTGTGTGTGTGTGTGTGAGTGTATATATATATATATATATATATATATAAATGTGTGTGTGTGTATGTGTGTATAGAGAGAGAGAGGAATGCATTGTACATTCATTTTTTATGCGTCTCAGAAGCATTGAAATATTTAGGGGAACTCAGGAAATGTTTCGCAAGTTTCGCAATTTAAATAAAAAATTGATTGTGAATTACGTAACGTCATATCAATCATTTAAAATCCGTAGTGTTTAATACTCACTACAGATTTAATGCTAAGGAAATAAACAAAGTAATTAAGAACAATTCGTAAAGTATTTATGATTAGAAATTGAAATTGAATTTAGTGTACCTAATTCCTGCTGTATGGGACAATTATCTATACAGAGTATGTGCCTGAAAACATGAAATTATTGCTGCTTAATTAATGATTACTGACTCAGGAGCAATTATCTGGTAAATGATGAGTAAGTGGTAGGCAGTTACAAAAAAGCGCAGATATTAGATAATAATACAAAATTCATATTATCGCACACCCATTGTTCACGTGCCTTTAAATAATATATTATATTAGTATGGTAGTTCAACATATCGGCCTGCAACATGGAAGATCACTTGAGGACTGTATATTATAATGGGTGGGTTGTCTGGGAAGAGCAATTATTGCGTCCTTCTTATTGCTTAATTTTTTAACCAATTTTATTCCTTGCTGGTTTTTTACCAAATTATGTACAGGGTATGATCAACAAAAGACTGGACTGATCGCACAGCGCCTAAACCAGTGAACGGAACGCACTGCGGCTAGTGGCTCTGAGTAGCGGCAACCGTTGGTAACACAACGCTTCTTGCCGCATCACTCTATCCCTGCCAGTAAGAGAGATACAGGCACTGAAGTAAAAAAGTGCAGTGACCGGCTTGAGATTTTTTTAGGTAGTGAAAATGAAGGACTCGGAAGAACAAAGTGTGTGTGTGAAATTTTGATTCAAACTAGGGAAAACTGCTACTGAAACGTGGAAAATGCTTCAACAAGCCTTCGGAGACGAATGTATGAGCATAACGCAGTGGTTTGAGTGGCACAGTCGTTTCAAAACAAGAAGAACTTCGATTGATAATGATTTCCGAAGTGGACGACATTCCACGTCAACAGACGAGGTTCACATCAATGCAGTTCGTCATTTGATTCTCCAAAATTGCCCTTTGACTCTCAGAGAGATTGCTGAAGATGTAGGCATCAGCTTTGGATCATGCCAAGCAATTCTGACAGAAAAACTCAACATGCAACGCGTCGCCGCAAAATTCGTGTCCTGTATGTTGACCGACGACCAGAAAGCAAACCGTGTTAACATCAGTCAAGAACAGCTTGACAGTGTCAGCGTCGATGAAAACTTCTTGAAAACCATCGTAACAAACGACGAAACGTGGGGTTATGGCTATGAGGTCGAAACCAAGGCTCAGTCGTCACAATGGGTGGGGCAAGGATCGCCCCGACCGAAGAAAGCTCGAATGAGTCCATCCAACGTGAAGGTGATGTCGTTGGTTTTCTTTGACTGGCAAGGTATAATCCACCATGAATTCGTTCCACGTGGACAGACAGTAAATAAGGAGTTTTACATAGCAGTTTTGAAGCGTTTGAGGGAAGCTGTACGCCGGAAGAGGCCTCAGTTGTGGACGAACCAGAGTTGGGTGTTGCACCACGACAATGCACCAGCCCACTCGTCGTTCTTTGTGCGCAATTTTCTAGCGAAAAACGAAACGACCGTTGTACCCCAGCCATCCTACTCTCCAGACTTGGCTCCAGCGGACTTTTTTCTGTTTTCTATGTTGAAGTCTACCTTGAAAGGACGCCGATTCGACACAATTGACGATATAGAGAAATTTTCGACGAATGAGTTGTTCGCCATTCCGAAAGAAGCGTTCCAGAAAGCATTCCAAAGTTTGCAGAAAGGTTGGAAGCGGTGTGTTGCTAGCGAAGGAGTATACTTTGAAGGCAACAAACTTGAATAAGTTGTATCTACCAATATAAAGCTTTTATTATAAAAGGCCTGTCTTTTATTGATCATACCTTGTATTTTTATTGCTATCTTGTTTGTGAATTTTACCTCTGTATATAAAAGAAGATATGAGAAGGCTATAGGTCCAGCTGTGGGATTTTATTGAATTCAGCGGACTGATTCAGTTTGCCTCAATGATTAATTTGTGTCTGCAATCCCAATGAGTAATTCCATCATACGAAAACCGATGTGGAAACCAAAGTTTCATAAGAACCTACCAAAACAAGAAATATTTCAAATTAAGATAGAACTCTCAGCCGGACTTTATTTGTGGTTTCCGAAGTGTTTCATAATAATAACAATAATCCACAGTGGAATCCGGCAGACATAACAGTTAGGTTATTTATTTGTGTTTCGGAGTAACGAAGTTCAATTTACAGCAAGGACGATGTATGCCTAAAGATATTTTAAATTCCTCTATTCCAGTGGACCATTATGCCTAAGAAGCCTTCTTCACGAATTCCTTTCCTTTAATTTATTACCAAACTTCCTTATATTTGATAAATGTGCTTTTCTGTGCTATTACGTGGCGAGGAGTGTTAAATGTTTACAAAGATTTGAAACAAACCAAAAGGTCCTAACTTCAAGTGTCAAAACAAAAGTTACTGACCCACTTTGAAGTGTCCAGTATCAAAGTTTATTGAACCTTGAGGAATGATCGGACTTGAAGTCCCGAAACCCAGGTACATAATTGCCAATAAGCTTTCCGTATAACAAAGACGATCGCCTTTCTCATCGACAGCAATATGGAGCATTATTAAATTGAAAGAAATTGAAGTTGAGGCACAATAAGTATTTATGTCAGTGCTGAGTAACAGAGAGCATTTCAACCTTTACGTCACAAGTACGTCAGAACTATCCACTTTCTTTGGTGACGGTCTTGGAAAGCGGAGATGATCACTTGCCTAAGTAGCTCAGGTAATATATTAAAATATACAGTGCTAGTTTTTCTTTATTGTATTTAGTGTATTAGTAAATATATTTATATAAATATACCATATCAAAAAAACCTATAAATGCTTTTAAATATTATTTTATTATATCAGGACTTCTAGTTAGGCTAGACAAACTCACATGTATCCTACAACATTTATAATGCATTGATTGAAAGCAGTTTATGGTCTGGTTCCGAAATATGGAGAATGGCAGAAAATAATGTAGTGACTACTGGCGATGTGAACCCACCAATTTCACCAATTTTGTAGTACCTCCCGGATAACGGTTAGACTCCCACTATTTCCTACCCGGACATGTACTATATAATGCGAGATAGCTATGCTCCTACTTATTTTCGTGTTAGCTTTCTCGATCTCAAACGTCGTTGCCACCAGGTCAGTATTTGTAATTTCGGCATACTACTGAACACTACTGCCGTTTGTGTCTATTATCGTAATTCATAGTGGCTACAGGTGTTATAATCTCTCTACCGTGGCCACGTAGCACATTAGTTGAGCGGACTCGAACCGCTATACCGACCAATAAAACAATTCATTCAGGGGAATACTTGGAATTAGGTTACATCAAAATTTCATCACACCTTAGGTCCCAGCAGAACACAAACAGAATACCAATTACATCTTTCTAGTAAAATATTTAATGTATATTTTTAGCAAATCTGCACTATATCTAACTTATAACTACACAAACTAAATATTTTCTATCAAATTTTAGCCTAGCAATATGGAGGCAGGTCATGTATGTGGTTTCCATTATCTCGTCCATATAAATTTTGAAAATACAAAATAAACCAATAAAATACTTTTCATTCGTTTTCCTTTTGTCTAGAGTTACGGATGAACTATGCACCACTCACCTGGTATGAACAGGAATATCTGAGGTATAAGGCTCATTTTGAGGCCTTGCCTAGAGCACCGTGTTCTTTGCGTCTGTTCACATTCAAAGTTTGATCACAAAGATGATCTCGCGAGTTTCACAGGCCGGTACACCAGTTCACAAAACTCACAGCTCAGCGCTTAAAAGTTCACTGAGTTCGTTCAGCAACAGCATATCTAGGCACAAAGGAATGTGCCGTTAATAAGGAATTCTGCAGACACAGTTCTCCCGTTGCTAGCGCGTGCAACCCGCTCAAAAATTCCCATATCTAAATGCAAATTTAAAATCTCCAATATGATAACACAAAATGCAAGTTACATCCACAAATCCATCAGAATTCATTTCAAGTACTAAAATTCTAACAACAACCAAATGTTAATTAGTTTCTTTCCACACATTACATCAATAAGAGAAGGGTCGGAGCTACAGAGATGTATGTCCTGAGGAGATCTTCGAGAATATCAAGAAAACAAAGAATTAAAAATATAACTATAAGACAACAAATTGGACTAGAGAAAACAATTGTAAAGAAATTGAACAGAACCAGCTTACATGTTACGGCCATATTCAGAGAGTGGTAGATGGACGATTACCTAAAATATCATGGAATTGGTTGCCGAAACAAATGAGAGCACGAAGAAGACCGAAGGTAAACTTGATAGAAGGTATAAGGAAGGCCATGAACGAAAGAAACCTAAGTGAAGGCCAATGGGAAGATAGGAAGCAATGGAGTCTAGGTGTCGGACAACGTAGAAAAGCGTTTTGAAACCGATATATGGAATGGTAAATAAACAAAGACTGCAGAATAATTCCAGAAAATATTTTTATATTTGGTTGAGTGTATGAGGTAAAAGAGAGCGTGTGGAATTTGAACGATGAGATGCTAAGTGATTTGTACTGCTAACAATATTTTTTGCTCTTTCCAATTAATATTAAAACGTTGTGTGAAGAATGTAGCACAAAGGCTGTGAAAGAAATTTGCGTATAGACTTTGGTGTGGAAACTGAAGCAAAAGTGTCCATTTGAAAAGAATCACGGCAGTAATTATAATTACATTAAAACACACATACACACTCACACATATGTGTGTGTGTGTTTGTGTGTATATATATATATATATATATATATATATATATATATATATATATATATA
>Ga0268261_10003653_pt1 | contig 11350 bp, 9 predicted proteins | sample TergutNc150P1_FD_190353 | JGI IMG/M metagenome (GOLD analysis project Ga0268261, IMG submission 190353) | Nasutitermes corniger P1 segment gut microbial community from laboratory colony in Florida, USA - Nc150 P1 (SPAdes) (version 2) | ecosystem: Host-associated > Arthropoda: Insects > Digestive... | reverse complement strand
AAATATTCATCCAATGTATAGAACGAGTGAGTATACAAAAATTCCTTCAAGATACGTTTAAATTGTTGTCTTTTGTGGGACACTTCCTTTATTTGAGGAGGTAAACTATTGAATACCCTGATTCCAGGACAATATGCCCCCTCTGGTAAATTGACAATTTAGAAGGAGGTTGATGTAGGGATGACTTATTCCTTGTGTTAATTTGATGTACCTCAAAGTTCCTCTGGAAAAGATCTTTGTTTTCAGTCACAAATAAAAGAAGGGACAGTATGTACTGTGACTGCAATGGTAGTATTTTGAGTGTCCTAAAATGTTCTCTGCAGGAGTCTCTGTTCCTAATCCCTGTGATAATTCTAATGACTCTTTATTGGCGTCTGAAAATGACACTGCTATGACGGGAATTCCCCCAGAATATTATTCCGTAGGTCATGACGGAATGGAAGTATGAGAAGTATGCTAATCTCAAGGACTCCAGTGACAGAAGGGGCCTGAGAAGTCTTAATGCGAAGCCAGCTGAACTCAGCTTAGTTGCAATAGTGTCAATATGAGGTTTCCAGGAAAGCGTACTATCTAGCGTTAGTCCAAGGAATTTTGTATTTTTAACCATGGTAATTTTTTGCTTCCATGCATTATATAGAAGTCATCAGGGTGGTTATTCTTAGCCATAAATTGCATATAGTGAGTCTTGTCTAAATTAGTGATAGTAAATTAGTTTCGAACCACCTGTACATGGTGTTCACCTTGAGGAAGAAACAGAAGCAAGTCTATGTGCATTTCAAAGGCAAAAAATACTTTGATAATTAGCACACTGACCACCCTGATCAAAAACAGATACTGTAACACTATCCCCAGGTACTCCATAGTTGAAATTCATAACATGTACTTATTCACTGACAGTTTTACATCCTGGATATTCTAAGAAATTCCAATGCACATAATTTTGGTTAAGGGAATATTTCTATGCATAAAATATGTTGCAGTGACAAGGAAAACATCTGCATAAAACCCAGTGTTAATTGTTTTTATGTAACTTACATAATATAAACAGGATAATGCAGACATCACAACACAAGCTGATAAATTAGTTTTACTATACAACACACTTACCAAGTTTTCCTTGAGAGCTGGAAATACTTCCTCGGCTCTCTGTAGGATTATTGTTGGCATTTTTGTTGCATCAGACTTTAAACCTTCTTTGTCACACATAATGGCTTCTTGGTTGTTTAAGAAATTGGATCTAAGAATATCAGACATACACTTTCAGAGTTTTGCTGTATCTGCCCACATGCTGAAAACAAACATGATTATTAGTAGTGTTTCAAGAAATGTATTTAACACATCTGTAAGAAGCACAGGGCCATTCACAGTGCACTGGAATATAAGGCCAATAAATTCAATTATTGTATCCTGGACCATCACTTTATGATTACATTAATACGTGCATGAATAATATTTAAAAAAAATGGGAAAGGGTATAAACTGTTAAATGTGTAATGAATCATCGAATGTTTAAGGATTCTGAAGGCAATTGTAGCTGCCAGGACCGCTGAGACAATCCAAAATGGCAGCGTGTGATAATTTCATTGCAACGCTTGTTACACAGAGCAAGTTAATGTCACTGGACTGTTGTCTGATCACGTCACAATGTACAGTGTCATCTCTCACCACCTGAATACCGTAGCTGTAACAATGGTTAGGATAACGTCAGCGAACATTTGTTTCGCTACTTTTAGCATCAAGAAAATAAGAACCCACTCAACAAGAAATGGAACTAATTTTGATGCACGCGTATCACACAAATCTGTAAATGAAGTCAAATGGAAACATACCACAGTAGACCAGAGACTCCATTTACCGCCCAAAAAAATATATAGCTGAGATCACTCTCAACAAAATATCCTATGCTATAGCGTTGCAGCTCTTCACACGCCATAAGCCAAGCGTCAGGATCAATATAAACTCTCAGAGCAGGGTTTACGGACTCATAGCCAAAGATTTTAAAGCATTTCATGGCCCCTACAAACACATGTGCTCACTCAATATTTCTATACCACACGCAACTTCATTTACAACAAGGATCACAGCCCATCTCGTTTTCATTCACTAAACTGCCTCGTTCAGTAGACAGTATTCGTTTATTATCGTATTTTTTTTTACGGATCTGTCTCCATCAGCTCCCAGTTATCCAACACGTCCAATATAGTTGAGATACCGTTCCCATTGACCACATTTAGTGGTGATCGACAGTGGGCCTACTAATTATGTGATGATTCCACTTCGTTCACTTTCATTTGAGTTCCCTTGCAGCACATTTCGAATTCCTCCAACTACACACGATGCGCTAGCATTTACGCGAATGTTTCTTAACCCTTATCCTGCTAACGTGGAGAATATGGTGAGCTCCTAATAATGCCAGCAGATGGGATTTAATTCGGGGTTTAAAGAGTTAATAATTTTTTTGTGTTGGAAATGGCTAGAAAACACCCAAATAATATCTACATATATATTTTTTTTGAAGGGGGGACATTCGCTATTTTAATTAATGTCGACTTTTAAAATTTTACCTATGTCTTATACGTGATTTGTTTCTATGAAACTTCGGAAACGTACCCTCTCCATTATACACGATGCAAAACCCATGGTCATTTATATAAATTTGCATTCATTTCGCTATAACATTAGAAAGTGGAGTCGTTTGTCTTGTTTCCATGTAACTTTTATATTTCGTTTTCACTAATACTACCAAATAAAGATCTCTCAAGTGTACGGAAAGTATTTAAACCTGCGGGCTACAATACGAGGACAATATACAAAATAAACGTATGCTTTAACTCCTCTTTATATATCTGATCTGGTAAACCGTTTCTTTATGTGATCTGGACCGGTCTCGTCGGCGGGATACTTTAGGTCTTCTGTACAAGTAACCCAAACGGTTCATCAGTCATTTTTTCCCTTCTATTGTTTGTTTTAATAATAAAAATTTATTCCAAAAGATTTCTGAAATACATAATATTAACATAAAGTACGGTTTTAATTTTCATTGTCCACACATTCATTTGACAGCATACAAAAATGTAGTAGTAGTAGTAGCATTTATTCCGTCCAATCATCATACACATGATAGCAGACTCGTCATTCATAATACCCTTCAGACAGGTACCTGTAACCTATTATACTGGTATCAAGGTTTTCGTCTGCCTTCCTACTCCTATACGAATTTATCTTATAATGTTAATCAATTTAAATTGGCTCTGAGGAATTTTCTTCATCATAATTCATTTTATACTTTAGAGGAATTGTTTAATACTAGCAATAATCTATGGACCTAGATGATAGTTTAGCACGTCGTTTTATTGAAAACACTACCTTCTTATATTGTTATATCTTTTAGCTATTGAAAATATGTTTTTAGTTTACAAGTACATTTTTTGTTTTGAATATTTCTGTTCATTATAGAATGTACATATTCCGTAATCATGACATGTCATTCAGTGCTTTTTGTAAGACAAATTCAATATCCTATAGGTTAATTGAACTTGTATGAATTTACAGAAAGTATAATAAATAAAAGTAGATAATAAATAAATACATAAATAAATAAAAGTAAATAATAAATAAATATTAAGTCTCTTATTGCTGCCAGCTTTCGTCTGGTACACGGTTCTCACCTACCTGTCTCCTACCGTGGTCACAGAGACTGCGGTAGTCACACGGATACAATTCCTTGCGTTGAACCGCCATGTTTCCTTTGTGTCTAAACAGTTGCATATACAGGTCGTCGCAGTTTCATTTTTGGACGTTTGGAATTTATTGTGAACGTTAGGTTTGTTACTGAATTGTTGAGCGTAAACGAAATCATGTTACGTACATAAATATATATATATATGTATGAAAGTTGCGTTCCTTGCAAGCTCTACCCACCTGGGCCACGTCTACATTAGGCGTTTTTCTGTGCGACGTTGAGATTACTTTTTTCTTTGGAAGTTGGGGTTGTATTGTGAACAGTAAGTTTGTTACGCATGTCTTTACTGTAATCCAAATCATGTTATATATGTAATTATACGAGTGTTTCGTTCCTGTCAGGGAATAACCCCGGCTAGGTCAGGTGCTGTGTTAAGTGCATTTGTGTGTGCCGGAAATGTCAGTTTTATTGTGGAAGTTTGGTTTTTATTGTGATTGTTAAGTTTGAAATGCATGTGCTGAACGTAACGTGAACAATTTTATTGTGTATTTAATCATTTCAGCAAATTTGTGTTATGTTTGCAGTGCACTAGATGACGTGTGCCTGTGAGTAACCTGAAACGACGGTAGTGCACTGTTTGGGATTGTTGGTCCTCCATTTCCTGTTCAGCATAGCAGTATTAAAACCAAAGGAGAGGTGTGTGAAATTGAAGGAAATAATCCTAACGTTCCTCCTTCAGTTAGTTATAAATAGTAACGTTTGTGTATATCATAAGGTTTTGAGGTTAAGTGTTGTTTTTTCAGAAATACAGCTGGTGTGCTGTAGTGTGGCCATTTTGAATTGACGCATGGACATGTGGAAGTTTGGTTTTGGATATTTTAAGTGGAAAAAAAAATTATTTCCTGCACTCGATAAATTTGAAGTGATTGGGCCAAATAAAAGGAAATTCAATAAACAAATTTGAACCCTTTACAGTTTGTAATTTCTGAAATAGACAGCCATAGTTTTTTCTTGCCTGGGGCACCAAAATAACTTGCGATGCCGTTGCTCCTGTGTCGCTTGCTTACTAGGATTGCATGTTCGAATCCCACCGGGTTGATGTTTGTCTCTTGTGAGTGTAGTGTGTTGTCAGAGGTCTCTGCATTGGGCTGATCACTCGGCCAGAGGAGTCCTACCAAGTGTGGTATGTCAGAGTGTAATTGCAGCCTGGATAATGAGGAGGCCCTGGTCTACTGGGGGCTCTTGCACCATAAACAAAAAATTATTTTAGTTTTTGTTGTACCAGTGGCCCACCTCCACATTAGCTTGATGATGATGATGATAAAAATGTGTGAATTATGTTGCTAAAACTGAATTATAGTGGCTTTTGACTAGTGGCACTGTGTGAAAGTGGTAAAAATGATTGACATTTGGACGGTTGGCAGCCTGCTGCTTCAGAACTGAAGTGATTGAATTATAATGATGTGTGTGTATTATAATTTGTTGTTGTCACCTTTTATTTGCAGTGATTGAGAAGTATCAGGGAAGAAGCTGCTGTTTGTTGTGCCCTGGACTGTGTAGTTTGGACTGACTGACTGGGGAGCTTATCAACTGCGCATTCTAGAGTAGACCCACCGCCCCATCTAATGCGATCCAGCTGAAGCGTTTCGAATCCACACTTGTTAGTGTGAGGTCGGTCCTGTTTGTAAACAGCTGTAAGGAGCCCTCATGTCAACGGTATGGATCGTATCAGTTGAGAGTTGCATGAAACAGTTCAGAATTTAAAGTCGAGAATTTCTTAGAAGTTTCCCATTTTCAAGTCGAGAATTTCTTAGAAGTTTCCCATTTTAAAGTCGAGAATTTCTTAGAAGTTTCCCATTTTGAAGTCGAGAATTTCTTAGAAGTTTCCCATTTTAAAGTCGAGAATTTCTTAGAAGGTTCCCATTTGAATAGCATTGCACATTCAAGGAATTATTACGAACATCAGTGGAGGGGGTTGGAATTTTTTTTTTGTAATTTTTGCTGTGGGGCCCACTCAAGTCTGCTGTTCTGTGCATTCTTGGGGTCCTTCCCTGGGGGTAAAACAGCTGGGTTATGAGTCCCCCCACTCACCTCTGTGTAGTGCCAAAGTTGAAAATCTGTTTTCATTTTGCAGATCTTAATTAACCCTTATCCTGCTAATGTGGATAATATGGTGAGCTCCTAATAATGCCAGCAAATGGCAGGTGGGATTTAATTCGGCAAGTAAAGGGTTAAGCACAGGAACAGTGTTACCTTAACCAGCAGTATGAACGTTGGCCAAAGCTAAAAAGCATGGAGGTACTGCAGTTATAAGTTTTGGTACCTGTAGAGGGTGTTGATTGTGGGAAGTTTACTGCTAGAAGATTGTAGAGTGATGAAAACAATGGATATTGATATATTTGTTAACTGCAATTGGGTTGATGCCCAGTGGCACTTGTACAGTACAGTACAGTGCAGTGCAGTACAGTGCAGTACAGTACAGTGCAGTACACTATAGTACAGTACAGTACAGTGCAGTGCAGTACAGTACAGTGCAGTACAGTGCAGTACAGTACAGTACAGTGCAGTACAGTACAGTGCAGTGCAGTACAGTGCAGCACAGTACAGTGCAGTACAGTACAGTAAAGCAGAGTACAGTAGAGTGCAGTACAGTGCAGTGCAGTACAGTAGAGTACAGTGCAGTGCAGTACAGTTCAGTACAGTGCAGTGTGGTACAGAACAGTACAGTACAGTACATTACAGTACAGTGCAGTGCAGTACAGTGCAGTACAGTACAGTGCAGTACAGCACAGTACAGTGCAGTACAGTACAGTACAGTGCAGTAAAGTACAGTACAGTGCAGTACAGCACAGTACAGTACAATGCAGTACAGTACAGTACAGTGCAGTACAGTACAGTGCAGTGCAGTACAGTACAGTGCAGTACAGTACAGTACAGTGCAGTACAGTACAGAGCAGTGCAGTACAGTACAGTACAGTGCAGTAGAGTGCAGTTCAGTACAGCATAGTGCAGTACAGTACAGTGCAGTGCAGTACAGTACAGAACAGTGCAGTGCAGTACAGCACAGTACAATACAGTACAGTGCAGTGCAGTACAGCACAGTACAGTGCAGTACAATGCAGTACAGTACAGTACAGTGCAGTACAGTACAGTGCAGTACAGTACAGTACAGTGCAGTAAAGTACAGTGCAGTACAGTACAGAGCAGTGCAGTGCAGTACAGTACAGTGCAGTAGAGTGCAGTTCAGTACATCATAGTGCAGTACAGTACAGTGCAGTGCAGTACAGTACAGAACAGTGCAGTGCAGTACAGCACAGTACAATACAGTACAGTGCAGTACAGTAAAGTGCATTACAGTACAGTGCAGTTCAGTACAGTACAGTACAGTGCAGTACACTGCAGTACAGTGCAGTGCAGTGCAGTACAGTGCAGTGCAGTACAGCACAGTACAGTACGGTGCAGTACAATATAGTGCAGTGCAGTACAGTGCAGTACAGTACAGTGCAGTGCAGTACAGTACAGTACAGTGCAGCAGAGTATAGTACAGTACAGTACAGTGCAGTAGAGTGTAGTACAGTACAGTACAGTGCAGTACAGTGCAGTACAGTATAGTATAGTGCAGTACAGTACAGTACAGTACAGTACTGTACAGTGCAGTACAGTACAGTGAGGTACAGTACAGTGCAGTGCAGTACAGTGCAGTACAGTACCGTACAGTACAGTACGGTACAGTGCAGTACAGTACAATACAGTGCAGTGCAGTACAGCACAGTACAGTACAGTGCAGTACAGTACAATACAGTGCAGTACAGTGCAGTACAGCGCAGTACAGTACAGTACAGTGCAGTACAGTACATTACAGTACAGTACGGTGCAGTACAGTACAGTACAGTACGGTGCAGTACAGTACAGTACAGTACGGTGCAGTACAGTACAGTACAGTACAGTACAGTATAGTACAGTGCAGTACAGTACAGTAAAGTGCAGTACAGTACAGTACAGTACAGTAAAGTGCAGTGCAGTACAGTACAGTACAGTACAGTGCAGTAGAGTACAGTGCATTGCAGTGCAGTAGAGTACAGTACAGTACAGTGCAGTACAGTACAGTACAGTACAGTGCAGTACAGTGCAGTGCAGTACAGTTCAGTACAGTGCAGTACAGTACAGTACAGTGCAGTACAGTACAGTGCAGTACAGTGCAGTACAGTACAGTACAGTGCAGTACAGTACAGTACAGTGCAGTACAGTACAGTACAGTGCAGTAGAGTACAGTGCAGTACAGTACAGTACAGTACAGTACAGTAGAGTACAGTACAGTGCAGTGCAGTACAGTGGAGTACAGTACAGTACAGTACAGTGCAGTACAGTACAGTACAGTGCAGTACAGTACAATGCAGTCCATTCCAGTCCAGTCCAGTGCAGTACAGTACAGTGGAGTACAGTGCAGTACAGTACAGTATAGTGCAGTACAGTACAGTACAGTGCAGTACACATTTACACACAAACGATACATAGAACAACACAATTAACAACTTTGGTTGGAAGGCTTTCTGTGATTCGAAGCCAGAGTGGTCAAACTAAGATTAATGATGAACTGCATAAAAAAATGTGTCCTAAAGGGAAGAGTGCGGGCCGTGCCCCGTCTTTGCGAATTATACCCTGGCATTTGCCTTACAACTGAGGAAAAGGCACGGAAACACTTCAGTCAGGGTAGCTGAAGAGTGCCAGTTGGCACGATGAAAACAGAATATACAGAATAGAACATACATAACAATGAGAATACATAAACTTAACAATAAATATACATAACTTACAAAATTAAACACAAGCATACTAAATGTAATGCCCTAAATTGGAGGGGACTAGGTTTTACTAGTGATACCCTATGGGACATAAATATACAAGTAGCGTGAGGGGTTTGTAACGTTATCCTGAAAAAGGGTGGATATCTGCCACCAGTCAGTAAATACTGACAGTGCGCTGTAAGGGCGTAGTACTGGAGACAAGTAACTGATCAAAATCACACTTGACTGTAGATAGTCAATATATTGTAAATCAATGATGTTGATGCTATAATACAGATATGAAGGGGGTGATAGATAATACAGCAAGAAAGATAAAATGATTATCTTGCTCTTGTATAAACCCGAATAAATACGAATTTAGAATTTAGTTCAGATCGTCTGAATTATATTACGAAAATGTTTCACTCGAATTAATTTGGAATACAGAAAATTAATTCAGTCAATTCGGCTTACCTTGTAGTATCAAGAAGCGATGCCACATCGTAATCAATATTGAACTGTGTATAATAATTATCGTTCTCAGAGTCTTGTAGATACGTGGTGACCGGCGAACAGCGATGCCTTCGAGTGAATTCCCCGTCAGCAAAAAGCGGGGGTTTATATTAGAGCAAAATGATACATAAACATAATTTACAGTTGAGACAAACTGATCGCGTCAGAGTTGGGGTTAAGCGCTTCGAAAGAATGGGGAACTGACAAATAAGCGCTGAGTTGCAACTGTGAGCGATCGCTTGTTTCGCAATGAGGAAGTGAATGGAATCTAACTGTAACCATTTCAACATACAAATCCAGAAAATACCAAAATTAATATGTAAAATCTAACACACAATAATTTACATTTTACATTCGTTACATAAACGTAAACCATATATACAGTGATAAAAGCAGCAAACTTTATATGGTCTGTAAATCTTCTGATAATGTTAGACACCCTGTTACTGAGACCTTCAGTACACTTCACCCAACTTCACTTGTGGACACTTCACTTTCTCGCCTTTAAACTTCACCCACCTTCACTTCACTACCCTCTCATTTGGCTTAACTCCATTTCAGTTTCCCATGGCTCCACATCACCTCACATCACCACACTTCACCCAACTACACATAACGACACTTCACTTTCTCGCCTTTAAACTTCACCCACCTTCACTTCACTACCCTCTCATTTGGCTTAACTCCATTTCAATTTCCCATGGCTCCACATCACCTCACATCAGTACACTTCACCCAACTACACGTAACGACACAATGACACTTCACTTTCTCACCTTTAAACTTCACCCATCTACACTTCACTACCCTCTCATTTGGCTTAACTCCATTTCAATTTCCTGTGGCTCCATTTCACGTCACATCACTACACTTCACCCAACTACACTTAACGACACTTCACTTTCTCGCCTTTAAACTTCACCTAACTACACTTCACTACTCTCTCATTTGGCTAAACTCCATTTCAATTTCCCATGGCTCCACTTCACCTCACATCACTACACTTCAACTCACTTTAAACAATAGCTTTTCTTAAGCTTGTAGTGTGCAGTTAAGGCCATAACGTGACATGTGCCGTGGTGGTTTGAATGCTAAGACTACCCATAAAAGTGAAATTCATCTGAACATGCTTTATTATTCTTAAAGCCTCATTTTCGTATTTTATTTGGAATAGTATTACTTTGTTACACTGTGACATACTGACAGACACACAAGTTCCAACCAAGAGGATCGTTGAAACTGTTGTTTGATTTTGCAGCGAACACTGTGTGACGACGTAACGGGCGGTCAGCAGTTTCCATTCTTCCATCAGCGTGCCGGTACATCACACGGTGAGTCTTCTTTGGTCACATACAATTCAGTACTTGTCTCCACATGTTTGCATATCATAAAATACTGTGAGCTGGCACAATTATGTATATGATAATTGCAGTGTTGCCAAGTTTGTGTTAGTAAAAGCTAAGCAGTCTGTAGGGCGCTGCACACTCTCAGTTAAACTGAGTGATTTTACTGTGTGACATTATACCTGATGGAAAACACTGAGTAAACTGCGCAGTTTTGGCAGACAATTGGGCATGCCTCAGAACTGTCTTTCCAGTTGTGTTTCACACAGAGAACTGCGCAGTTCACTCAGAATCACACAGTTTCCTCAGTTTAGCTGCCAATACCAAATGGTTTATATAATCTTCAACATCCGTTTCTAGCAATTCATTCAGCAGATGACCATCACATGATATATTCCTTTTCAAATACCACTTCTTACTCCACATTTTACGCTCTCTTTTCTTCTTTTCAGATAACATTATGGCCGATGTGGCTAGCAAATTGCAAACAACAGCCTTGTTTTTATCCACCGCAGTCACATGCACAAATAAACACACAGAACTGACAAAAAAACTGACAAATCTGAAGGGAATCCTGTGCTGTGCCAGAGAACATTCAGTTCAGTTATTAATGCAGTTTTTTTTACACAGTTAAACTGCAAAGTTTAACTTAGAGTGTATGGGACCCTTATAAGTGATCACATTTCTGACAGCAGTAACTACTATAGTGCAAGATGTCATATAGCGGTGCTATAGCTGTGGAAAGTGTCTTCCAAAACAAGCCAGTACAAAAACAGCCCACTGGCTAATACTGTACCAGAATGTGTAGGAGGTAAAATATACATTTTGTGGTTGATATTAACTGGTTATTGAGTTCTGTATAGTGATGTTTGGGTGTGAGTGGAATTGTATTGCTTGTGAGGTAAGGTTTGGGGGTTGAGGAATTGTGGATGTGAGTGGAATTGTGTTGCTTGTGAGGTAAGGTTTGGGGGTTGAGGAATTGTGGACGTGAGTGGAATTGTATTGCTTGTGAGGTAAGGTTTGGGGGT
>Ga0268261_10003652_pt1 | contig 11350 bp, 3 predicted proteins | sample TergutNc150P1_FD_190353 | JGI IMG/M metagenome (GOLD analysis project Ga0268261, IMG submission 190353) | Nasutitermes corniger P1 segment gut microbial community from laboratory colony in Florida, USA - Nc150 P1 (SPAdes) (version 2) | ecosystem: Host-associated > Arthropoda: Insects > Digestive... | reverse complement strand
TTAGCGGTGAGCAAACACCGTGGTACTGGCTAGCGGCTCAGCGCGACTTACCTCTCAACAGAGCGAGTGCTAGGTAGACCAGATACATCTGCACAGACTCCTGGGTAACTTCTGAGGCGAGCCGCTGGCGAAAATGCTGGTTATCGTGATGTAGAGTTTTACCCAAAATAGTGGCACGACAAGGCCTAGCCTGGCGGACTAAAAGCCAGAAGAATGGTTCAGGCCGGAATGATTCTGGGCGGTTTTCCCTCAGCTTTTATAGGGAATAAAAGCTGAGTCTCGCATATTTGCATCAGTAACATAAACGAAATACCGCCGCGAGGCAACCTTGGAAGGTGTGACAGATCGATAAAGTCAGCATGTTGCAAAAACGCTTACAACTATGCGAGGGTCAGAGTAGTGGGCACATGGGCTGATGCAAGGCGCCCATGGTCTCTACAGTACTACAAAATTTACACGAATACGGTTCTATTACAGACACTATGTCCCTACGCAAACCCATACATAAGGCGTCAATGTTAATCCCCTATGAACAACTATTTATTCAGACATTTCATCACAATGGAAATCTCATCACGGAACAAGGCACAGGCAAACAAAACCCCTTATTTCAGTTGGCCATAGACACCATGCTTACGTCAACCACATGGAAACAAAAACAGATCAACACGCCACCCACACACTCAAATCAGTTCCAACTCTTCCACGATAGCAACAACAATACGGGTATGTACATCATTCATTATTCTATAGAACATATTGCATTTTCTGCAGAATATACATTATCAACAATAATTGTAATTTTAATCTAATCTATAGGTACTCTTTAACAGTAAAAATTCTATCTATTATAGTGTAATGGTTACCAGATGCTGTAGTTACAGTTGTTTTGTGGTCCTGAAAATGGGTGATAATGATACCCGAAACATGTAGAGCAATCATAAGATAAAAATAAACTCTGTAACATGTGCATCTAGTTGGGACTTCTATATTAGAATATCATTACCATGCACGGACCCATGTATACTAAATTTTTTATTTCTTCTTATCTTGTATTCCTTACAATGGTAAAATAGGAGTCTGCAATCGTGCAAAAGGACAATATACAATATTTAGGGTGATGTAAATTACAACTAATTTTGGTACCACTTCAGATATTTCGGCTCATACATAAATACATGAGCTGAAACATGTTGCACTAAAACATTACATTTAAACAATGGTTTAATTGACAGCTAGTCCCCTTGCTTCTGTATTCTTGGTCAGGCTGTGGGGCTGACACCTCCCTGAACGTTACACAACAGGTCACCACCACCTCAGAATTACTCCGAAGAAATATTCACGTCATGAGAGGGCCTCTGTAAAATAAAAAAAAAAGTTATAATTTTCATTATAAAGACAAGAATAGCCTAAAGATATATTGTTTTAGGTGAAATTAACCGTTTCAAATGCAGCTTTAACTGTGTCCCAATCTGTCTGCACGTCGTGGCCTTTTATTAAGCACTGGGACTACTTGATTTACAATGTACCGTATGTTAAATTGTGTGAAAAATACCTTTACCTAGCCATACAGTAATCTACTGAGGAAATGAGAATACCCACAGTCAGCAAACAGCACAATTTCAAGTTACATTAAAAGGATAGTTATAATCTAATTTATCTTACACTGCTAATTGATTTAATTAAAAATTTAAAGCTTAAACCTAATTAAAAAGAAATCCTGCTGCTAATTGTAAAACTACAAAAATGTATAGAGGCGGCATAAAGTGCAAATAAGTGACTAAATCTTGTAAAAAATTGAAGAAATTTGTGTACTGTGTCTTCAGTGCCAACGGTTCGGAAGATAAAAAAAATGTGTCAGTCACGTAGTTCTCGCGTTACGTGATCACGTGAAGAATACCTAACAGTCCAGCATTAAGAAATATCGAGGACTGAGTTGATCAGTGTTAGGATTTGTTCCAGTACTCCCATTGCGAATTTCACACTTCAAGGATTTCCTCCAATTGATGCATACTGCTTCAGTTACATTTATTAAAATGCATATTAATGAGTCTCGTGATGTAGAAGGGTTAGAAAAGCGAAAGGTAAATTGAGGAGATGTTTCATACTAATATTACGATATTACGTTCTTTGTTTCATGGATTACTTACCGACTGGGTGGAACATGTGAAATTTGCATATTTGTCCAAAAGTTGTTGCTTTTCAGCAGCAAGTCTTTCCGGAACAGCCCATAAACAACAAACACATTAAAGTTGCAGTGCGTTGTTAATTATCACAAATATTACACGTACATTTGCACAGAATAATACACGCATTATTACCGAAAGACGCTTGAAAACAAACAATAATATAGAGACTGTTTTTGTCTTCACTCAGATTTGATCATTGATAATATTAATGGATTTTAATGAAATTCAATATCATGTGCCTACAACAGACTGAAAGACTTGGTTAGGTGTATGCTGGAAAAACACATTTGATTTTTATGACAAAAAATTAATTTTAACAAATTCCTCAAAACATTTTGTTTCATACCGTCAACAAAGTTACTATTCATCGAAGGCTGAGGCATCATCCACTTCCTCGTAACGCCCAGACCAGCTGTTGACCCATGCACCCTTCTTCTTATTCAGTGTCGGAAAACTTCTCCCAGGAGTGAAGCTGCGCACCTCAATCTAGTGTCCAGATTCAGAATTCCAAAATTTATGCCTCGATTTCCCCATCTGTCTGCATGTCGTGAGCTTTGCGACACATTCACGAATATTATTCTCCTCAGAATATTTCCGCTATGAAATATTTATTCATGAAAAATGCTTAGAAAACTAAAATGACAACTTCCACGTGATCCTCTCGCGACCAGGTACAATTGATGCTAGGGCCCGGTACCAGGCCTCGGCCCGGTGGTTGAGAAACACTGACGTAAATAGCACCTAACAATCCAGCCTTAAGAAATATCGAGGACTGAGTTTATCAGTGTCAGGATTCTTTCCTGTACTCCCATTGCAAATTTCACACTTCAAAGTTTTCCTCCAATTAATGCATTCTGCTTCAGTTACATTTGTTCAAATGCATATTAATGAGTCTGGTGATGTAGAATGGTTAGAAAAGTGAAAGTTAAAGTGAAGAGATGTGCCATACTAATATTAAGATACTACGTTCTTTGTTTATGGAATACTTACTGATTGGATTGAGATCTTCAAATTTGCAACTTTCTCAGGGTCGAACACCTGCTGGCTAGGCCCTTTGTTTTTGGGTCCTGTTTCGTGGCTGGTAGTCGACTGAAGAAGAAAATAAATATACGGTTAATATTACAGCGTGACAGTGCCATGCAACATAAACATCAGACAAACATCTCCAGTTGTAACAAAGTCAGTTGAGTTCCAAACTAGAAATGATGTGAGGGAAAAATTCACAATACTTGACTTAATTACATGCTGTAATTATTAAGTTACCTACTAGTTAGACATCCACCAACAAAGTTATCTATTCTTCAAAGGCCGAGGCATTATCCAATTCCTTCTAACGCCCAGACCGGCTGTTGACCCAAGAACCCTTCTCATTCGGTGTCAGAAAACGTCTCCCAGGAGTGAAGTCGCGCACCTCAATCTAGTATCGAGATTCAGAATTCGAACAGTTATGCCTCAATTTCCCAATCTGTCTGCACGTCGTGGCCTTTTATTAAGCACTGGGACTACTTGATTTACAATGTACCCTATGTTAAATTGTGTGAAAAATACCTTTACCTAGCCATACGGTAATCTACTGAGGAAACGAGAGTATCCACAGTCAGCAAACAGCACAATTTCAAGTTACATTAAAAGGATAGTTATAATCTAATTTATCTTACTCTGCTAATTGATTTAATTAAAAATTTAAAGCTTAAACCTAATTAAAAAGAAATCCTTCTGCTAGTTGTAAAACTACAAAAATGTATAGAGGCGGCATAAAGTGCAAATAAGTGACTAAATCTTTTAAAAAATTGAAGAAATTTGTGTACTCTGTCTTCTGTGCCAATGGTTCGGAAGATAAAGAAAATGTGTCAGTCACGTAGTTCTCGTGTTATGTGATCACGTGAAGAATACCTAACAGTCCAGCATTAAGAAATATCGAGGACTGAGTTGATCAGTGTTAGGATTTGTTCCAGTACTCCCATTGCGAATTTCACACTTCAAGGATTTCCTCCAATTAATGCATACTGCCTCAGTTACATTTATTAAAATGCATATTAGTGAGTCTCGTGATGTGGAAGGGTTAGAAAAGCGAAAGGTAAATTGAGGAGATGTTTCATACTAATATTACGATATTACGTTCTTTGTTTCGTGGATTACTTGCCGACTGGGTGGAACATATGAAATTTGCATATTTGTCCGAAAGTTGTTGCTTCTCAGCAGCAAGTCTTTCTAGAACATCCCGTAAACAACAAACACATTAAAGTTGCAGTGCATTGTTAATTATCACAAATATTACATGTACATTTGCACAGAATAATACACACGTTATTACCGAAAGACGCATGAAAACAAACAATAATATAGAGACTTTTTGTCTTCACTCAGGTTTGATCATTGATAATATTAATGGATTTTAATGAAATTCAATATCATGTGCCTACAACAGACTGAAAGACTTGGTTAGGTGTGCTGGAAAAACACATTTGATTTTTATGACAAAAAATTAATTTTAACAAATTCCTCAAAACATTTTGTTTCATACCGTCAACAAAGTTACTATTCATCGAAGGCTGAGGCCTCATCCACTTCCTCGTAACGCCCAGACTGGCTGTTGACTCAAGCACCCTTCTTCTCATTCAGTGTCGGAAAACTTCTCCCAGGAGTGAAGCTGCGCACCTCAATCTAGTGTCCAGATTCAGAATTCCAACATTTATGCCTCGATTTCCCCATCTGTCTGCACGTCGTGAGCTTTGCGACACATTCACGAATATTATTCTCCTCAGAATATTTCCGCTATGAAATATTTATTCATGAAAAATGCTTAGAAAACTAAAATGACAACTTCCAGGAGATCCTCTCGCGACCCGGTATAATTGATGCTAGGGCCCGGTACCGGGCCTCAGCCCGGCGGTTGAGAAACACTGACGTAAATAATACCTAACAATCCAGCCTTAAGAAATATCGAGGACTGAGTTTATCAGTGTCAGGATTCGTTCCTGTACTCCCATTGCAAATTTCACACTTCAAAGTTTTCCTCCAATTAACGCATTCTGCTTCGGTTACATTTGTTCAAATGCATATTAATGAGTCTGGTGATGTAGAATGGTTAGAATAGTGAAAGGTAAAGTGAAGAGATGTGCGATACTAATATTAAGATACTACGTTCTTTGTTTATGGAATACTTACTGATTTGATGGAGATCTTCAAATTTGCAACTTGATCCAAAAGTTCTGTTTTCTCGTCAACAAGTTTTGCCACTTCAGCCCATAAACAACAAACACATTAAAGTTGCAGTGCATTGTTAATTATCACAAATATTACACGTACATTTACACGGAATAATACAAATTCCTCAAAACATTTTTTTCTTATAAACTCTAGCTCTCATGCAGTCTTGCTACTTCATCCAACATTGTGAATTGTATGACATAATGCAAGGACACTTTTTCTGACTCTCTTGGAAGTGTTACTTGAAATTAAATTATTTTGACAAGAGTTTATTTACACCCGAAATAAATTATAATTAACGCGAATGATGTAATTAAGTAGCAAACGCTTTTCATTCCTCTTTGGAAGCATAATTGCTAAACACCTCAGCTCAGTGGTATAAAGTCTGAGACACACACCCTATATGTCTGCTACCCTCAGTACAGAAATTCATATTTTTTGGTGTATTGTGGCGCAGACAAAATAACCATCACAAGTCAGTACCAGATGAGAAAAATACTATGCCAGAAACCAGTGCAGAAATACCTCACTTCATTTTAAACGTCACTGCAATCAAAAATTTGTCGAAAGTAATTTATGCCCTACTACATCTTCACACATTCTGATATTACCACATACAAATTGCTATACCTGCTTCCCTTGCACAGAAGGAAGTGAAGCATAATTAAATATTAAACAGCATGTTTCTTATTGACAGTTTTTAGTTTAGCATTTTGTAATTATTTAGTTTGAATGCTTGAATTGCGAATATTAAGTCAGTGTCTTACAAGGTGTACTAGAAGGTGTCACATCCCAGGAATAAGTAGTGTACATAGTCTTGAAGCTTTTATAATCATTCTAGTTTATAATTACTTTCTTTCTAAGTAAATCTGTTGATTAACTCCATTGACATATGTGACTTGCTGAGGAACGAAATGGCAGCAACATGCAGAAGGATTTACAACACAACAGCAGAAATCGTAGTTTACGCAAGTGTTTAGCTTTCCTATAAAATAGGGCAAGTAAAAGGGTACGTGGTGGGAAACCTCTTAAAAATTTGGAAAAGTGTTTCACATTCTTTGCAACCAAGCGTCTGAAGGAAAGTGGTATTTGCATATTTTTATATGCTTCCCGCATCAAATGTTTAGCATGTGCCAGAGGTAGCACTCGATGCTTATCTTTCGTTCGTGGAACAAAATCAATGACCAAGTTAGGAACAAACCTAAAAGTACGGTTTTCCACCACTCCTGCACTTTTTGACACCATATATGTATATGTGTAGATATGTTTTTTAATTTTTGAATTTCACTGGTTTCATAAACGGATATTCAGCAAATACACGGAGCGAATATCTTCAAAATTTTACGATCGAGTTAAACGAACATAAAAAGAATGTGTGAGATTTGGTAGTAAACAAATAAACACCGTAACGTATGAGGATTTAGGCTAGATCAGCATGTATTCCATAGCTCACACTGTATGTCTTACATTTCTGATGCATGCATCAGCTTAATCCTCTCTTTTTAAATTCCGCTCATTAAAAATCCCTCTAAGTATAACGAAGACTTAATTAGAAATCTAAGGATACATAGAAGTTTTGATCATTGATAATATTAATGGATTTTAATGAAATTCGATATCGTGTGCCTACAACAGACTGAAAGAATTAGTCAAACACATTCAATTTTTATAACAGAAAAATGAATTTTAACAAATTCCTCAAAACATTTTGTTTCATAAAAATGTAGCTCTCAACCAGTCTTGCTACTTCACCCAACATTGTGAATTATACGACATAATGCAAGGACATTTTTTCTGACTCTTTTGAAAGTGTTACCTGAAATTAATTTACCTTGGCAAGAGTTTATTTAAACCCGAAATAAATTATAATTAACGCGAATTATGTAATTATGTAACAAAGGCTTTCATTCCTCTTGGAACGCATAATTGCTGAACACCTTACCTCAGTGGTATAAAATCTGAGACCCATAAACTTCATTCCTGCTACCTTCAGTACCGACTTTCATATTTTTCTGTGCATTTAGGTGCAGACAAAATACCCAATACAAGCTAGTACCAGATGAGAAAAATACTAACCCAGAAAGTAGTGCAGAAGTACCTCACTTCGTTTTAAACATCACTGCAATCAAAAATCTGTCGAAAGTAATTTACGCACTACTACATCTACACACATTCTGATATTACCACATACAAATTGTTATACCTGGTTCTCTTAAAGAGAAGGAAGTATAGTATATTTAAATATTAAAAAACCTGTTTCTTATGGACATTTATTAGTTCACCATTTTGTTATTATTTAGTCCGAATGCTTAAATTGGGAATATTAAGTTAGCGTCTTACAAGGTTACTGCCTTCTGTGATCTGACGCCCTGCAGCTTGGTATATTCCTCTGAAAGGTGGCAACTGTCTACTAGAAGTTGTCACATCCCAGTAACGTTAAAAGATTTCGCCTAGATCACAACCTATTCTATACCTGCTACAGCATATCTAATATTTCCGATGCATTCATCAGCTTAATCTACTCTTTTCTAGAGTCCGTTTATTAAAATTTATATTATTATGACAAAGATTTAATTAGAAATACTAGGGATAAACAGAATTGATGGGTCACAATATCACAGCAATATAAATTACTTACAGAATACTTACTCTTAATTTCTCAATCATGGCATCTTTCTTTATTGCTGACTTTCCAAGTTGTTCTCTTATATCATTCATATGACACTTGCAGCAGCAGTTCTCTTTTAAGCTGTAACAAGAAGAGAAACCGTATTGTTAGCAGCTTCTGTTAACCACAGTGTTGCAACGTACCACATATAATTATTTTTAATGAGGTGTTTAAATATCGTGCGCTGAATTTTCATTATCAAATTAAAAGGCGTTCAAAAGTTTCTTTAGCCTTGCACACTATTTAATGAAAAATATATTTGTTATTAAATGTCTGATATACAAAATTCAAACTGGTAATTGCTAATCACCGTCAACTGACCTACGACGACTGGACAGTCATACTGCTGAATAACGACAACCTCAAAGAGAATTTTCGAACACTACAAGAGACACGAATGTTGTTAACAATGAGAGAAGATTCAGTTATTCGATGTAACACTGTAGCGTTTGACATATATTCTACTACCTTAAGAATTCATATCTAGAGTCTCGCTGTCCAAGAGTTTAACCACGCCAGTAACAAAATAATATTTTAATTTATAGGAAGCTTCTGATTTACAGCTCAAAAAAGATCTATATTGAGAGAAAATCTGAATAACAAATATGATGCATTAGCAAACGTAATCATTTTGTACACTCCAGTGTAGTCCTTGAAAAGAGTTTAAATAAAGTAAATAACTGTCAGGCTTAGAATTTGGTATTAGAACTATCGAAATTCATAATGTTTGCAAGAGAGGAAAAATAAATGGAAATTCCAACCTTAAAATTTGCACAAATTATTTTTTAGACAAACAAGTTACAGAAGAGAGCAAAAATATTATTTTATATATTTTGTATTGCTCGCTTCTTGCTCATTTCTTTGATCTGAATAAATGTGCATAATGTATTTGTGAATCAGTAATTACCTCAATGCATCCAATTTTTAAATATACAGTCAGCTCTCTCTCTCTCTCTCTCTCTCTCTACCGCCTCACACAGTGAAATGCATACATTTCATTTGAATATGAATTCATACGCATATGATAGAATGTACATAAAATTATTCTTATTAAAATTGGACAGTTTTCGAAAGTGTGTTATTTCTTGAAACTTCAGCGTTCGTTCAGGAACTCAAAATTCTAAAATATAGTGGTTAACCGTTAAGATGCACTGGAAATTAAGCAAAATATGTTGTAATGTTTTTGGGCAGTGGTGAAAGCGAAGTTTAGGTGTATAACACAGACATAACGTAGGCAAACACAGAGACATATTTTCCCATTCCAAACCACAAACAGATTGTCAGCATGGATACAACGAACAGCATAAAAATTACTTCTTGTTTTGGTAATTGTTTTTCATATTGTCATATTAATTTCATGATAAAATATTGGGGACAAGATGTTTGTTTTATTAGTAGGAGTTAGGAACTTCCACGATATCATTTCTGTTAATTATTTTAATATTTGTAATTATAGCATAAATCTAAACGGATATATTTGGACTTCCGTTTGAGGTGATTGCCAGCTGTTCTGAAATGTCAAAAGCAGTTACCTTTTCGTGCTATTATATCTCTATTTGGCTCCGACAGTGAATCAATCATTTTTAGGTGCTTTTTTCAATACTGTGAAAAGTGACTATTAGCTTCATCATACCTGTCTCTCTTTCTGCATGTCTGTCTGTCCATCCGTCTGCTCGACCGCCTGGAACAACTCGGCTTCCACTCGACGGATTTTTAGAAATTATTATATTTGTATATCTTTAGAAAATTTGTCTAGGAAGTTTGAGTTTCGTTTAAATCTGGCAAGAATAACGGGTATTTGACACAAAGATCAATACACATTTTGATCATATAGCGCGTATTTCTTATTAGAACAAAAAGTGTTTCAGAAATGTTGTAGATAAAATGAAAACATCCATTTTATGTTAAATAACTTTTTTTTAAAAAATTGTGCCATTTTTGAGATAATGTGGAAAAATATGGTAGAGCCAGACAGGCCACAGATGCCAATATGATATGGCGCAAGCTCTTTGCTTGCTGGATAAATAAGGTTACAAACACACACTCGGAGAATTGAATACTTCCTGCTGCTCACTACAATTTTGGTTAGGCGAACATGCCTCATAGTTACGTTATACCTGTATTTCTTCTGTGATGTCAAATAGTATAGTAACGCGACAAATTAGATGTGTCATTATACTGAATGTAATTAAAAAAACATGCAAATATGAGCATTGCGAGGTAAATGAAAGCAGTAATATTATTAAATGAAGAAACAGAGAAATTAACTTTAAAATATAGTCTCAACCTTCATTCTGCAGTGAATAAAAGAAGACAAAATCCTACTTAAAATTTATTAAACAGAAACAATTTTTCTGTGTACTTGTCAAATAACGTACAATTCCAGGTCGATTATCAGTCATTCCAAACTGCCAGGTCCTTGAAAGTGACCCAGCTTATACTTGTCGCTTGCATGTACAAAGTGTTAATTGGTCTGATCACCTCAAAACCTTGTGATAAGCTAAGTTGAAACACAAATATCGGCTTTAAACGAGACAATGGCAAGGCAATAGATCTGAAAACTCTTGAAAAACTCCGTTATTTCTTCAGTTGTCATGACTTACCTGCTGTCTGTTTGGGTGGCTGCATCTGTGTAGGTCACATCAACCTGCAAAAGTTTTTCAGGTTAGAGTCACATTGCATTGCAGTCATCAATAGTTAATTTATTATATATGCACATTGTCGTGTATATGGGGTGAAGTAATAACACATCACTTGCTTGCTTCAAACAGGTTTACCAACTGTGTTTATTCAAAACCCCTAAACTACAAAGATAGTACTGCATCTAATAAACCAAGGATAACATAAGTATGACCTAATTATGGATTCCCAACATCCTCCTCACCCTGGTCAATCTCCAAGGGGATGACCAGCTGTATGGGTCGTGTAATTTGGTGGCCGTCACTCCTCCGGAGCACCACCGTTCTCACTTGGCCGTCCCGTCCTTTCCGCAGCTCTTCTATGCGTGCTCGTCCCCACAAGTGTCTGGGGCGAACGTCCTCTTGCATTAGGACGACGTCCCCTAGGCGGAGTTGGGCTGTCTTTCCTACTGGACGTTGGACTTCGTGGAAGTTTCTGAGTTCTAATAAATACTCTTTTGTCCAACGTTTCCAGAAGTCATCAGAAAGTTTTTGTTTTAGTCTGAGCTCCCTGGCCAAGTTGTCCTTCGTTATGGGCTCTGCCCCTGTGGGAATTGTGGTAAGTCCTTCCCCTATTAGGAAGTGAGCTGGTGTCAGTGCTGTGG
>Ga0268261_10003651_pt1 | contig 11352 bp, 9 predicted proteins | sample TergutNc150P1_FD_190353 | JGI IMG/M metagenome (GOLD analysis project Ga0268261, IMG submission 190353) | Nasutitermes corniger P1 segment gut microbial community from laboratory colony in Florida, USA - Nc150 P1 (SPAdes) (version 2) | ecosystem: Host-associated > Arthropoda: Insects > Digestive... | reverse complement strand
GAGATCTTGGGTTCGAATCCCACCGGGGGCATGGATATTTGTCTGTTGTGAGTGTCGTGTGTTGTCAGGTAGAGGTCTCCGCGACGAGCTGATCACTCGTCCAGAGGAGTCCTACCGACTGTGCTGCATCGTTGTGTGTGATCTAGAAACATCAAGAATGGGTGCTCCATATATATATATATGACATTAATCACCTAAGGGTTAAAGCAGATACACAAACCCCACATCCTTGATGTACGTGCAGTAGCTGAATGAGACTAGTTTTGTCAGGTGTCCTCTTCTGGCATCAGATAAAATAAAAGTGACAAACAGACTTTGTATAGTAAGCAAAGTGGCGGTAATGCCAGACATTAAAAAACTCATTAAACATTTGACAACATTATTTATCGTGTGTTACTAACCCTCTGCAGACCAATTATTCTTGTGAACTGCAAACAGTCTGGTCCAAATTAATTTTCCAGAAAATTTGTAATCTACAAACTCCAAAAGCAGCCACTACATAACAGTAGCTTAGGAAAAACCAATACAAAACACTTTGCAATAACAGGTCAATTTGAACTCAGCACTGGACCTGGTAGAGCAAAAAGTGCCGTATGGCTTAACGCTGGATCAGTAACGGTCAAACACGTGTGTCCCGTATAAATAAGACACTGCACCTATGGTCAAGACATCTGCACCTTCCCCCACACCCAACTGCAAATTTCAACATTCAGGGAGATTTGTCCTGTGCCACATCTCAGAGGACAACAACAGCACTGTTGGACAGTGTGAATGTTGAAAGCAGACAAAAATGAAATCCTAATGACAGATGCATATGCACATGGGCATGTGTTCAGCTGAAATATCCTAATGACAGATGCACATGGGCATGTGTTCAGCTGAAATATCCTAATGACAGGTGCACATGGGCATGTGTTCAGCTGAAATATCCTAATGACAGATGCACATGGGCATGTGTTCAGCTGAAATATCCTAATGACAGATGCACATGGGCATGTGTTCAGCTGAAATATCCTAATGACAGATGCACATGGGCATGTGTTCAGCTGAAATACTGGAAAGTATAAAGTTTAACAAGACAGGCAAATTACTGTATGTATAACGAAACACTAAGGTGTGCTCATGCAACCTCTGTTGCCGTGGAAGAGCAACAAGCATTACATATTATAAGTGTGTGTTTGTAGCCTTTGGTATACAGCATGCAATGTGTATTCATCACATTGTCATACGTGGTATCGACTGTACAATATTTTTCCACATTATCTCATAAACAGTACGATAAAAGAAAAGTTACTGAACAAACAATGTGTGTTTTAATTTTGTCCACAAAAATTAGTCTGAAACATTTCTTGTTCCAAGAAGAACTGAGTTGGATATCATAAAAAAAAAGAACATATATTGGTCCTCATGTAAAGTAACTGTTACTTTGTCAGATTTCAATAAAACTTGAATTTTGACAGATTTTCAAAAAATACTCAAATATCAATTTTCACAAAAATCCATCCAGTGGGAGCCGAATTGTTCCACACAGACGAACGGATGGCCAGAGGGATGGATAAACATGACGAAGCTAATAGTCACTTTTCACACTTCTGTGACCTTGTCTAAAAAGAGAACACCTCCAAAAGCACAATATTTTCAGTGCACATGTGGCAAAACTAGCAGGTGCAACCCACCTTAGGTAGAATGTGATACAGTACCAATCATCCTACCTTAATGTGAATATCAACTGGAACATCTCTAGGTGGATACAGGGCCACGTCCAATCGCGATGTCACTTCTGAAGGTTTTGGATGAAGAATGTGAGTCTCACCTTCAAAAATTCCTTCTGCAAACACCATTACTGCAGCAATTATAGTCTCATTATTTGTAGACAGGGAGACCTCCACATGTGGCTGTAAGAACGTGACAAATTAATGTAACAAGTTACCTACCTGATTCAGCTCTACCAGCATACCTACTCTACTGACAAAACTCCTACATAACCACTAAAACAAGCACTTTTATGTATTTCATAAATTCCTGTTACATGGAGCTTGTGTTAATCTGTCATAACAATTATCATTCCCATTGTCATTACTAACACCAGTCATGTGATTTGGCATGTGCAATACGTACAGGCTTCTCTTCAGTACCCATGTTGATAGCAATGCCAGTCTGCAATCGTGTTTGGGCCTGAAAAATACACAAGAAAAGAGTACAAATTCATACAAAAGTGACATAAAACAAAGGACTCAAATAAGAGGAACCATCAACTGTAGTGGACAGAAACTGAACACATGTCTCAATAGTGCCAGATAACAACTTACGGGTATAATTCCAACATGCTGATTAGCCATAGCAAGCTGCTGTCCCATGTCCTCAGCACTAATTTCAGAAAACTGGTTATTGCCTTCATAATTGCGCAGTTCAAGAAGTAGAGCCTGCTTCTTTGTGAACAAGTCTCGAATAACATCTGTCTCCATGTTGATGCTACCTCCAGATATACTGGACCGCACGGTCACCTGGCGTGACAGGTTGTAGCCGCGAACTGTAAGGACAGGTAATAACGGATCCAAAATTCTTGCACATTACTGTAAAATCTGGTCTGTATACTTCCTAAGAGCCACTATTCCAATACTTTTCATGATAGTGTTTATTTACATTCAAATATGTACCTTCTCCTTCCACCGAGCAGCAGATAAGGTCGTTTTTGCCTGTGAGTCTGTAATCCCCTTCCACAATGCCAGCTACTGAATGATTCAGGTTATCTTTAAAAATGACTTCTCCAGTACGACTACTACGTGCATCGATCTTGCCATTTGACCAGCCGGTAATAAGTTCTACCACACCATCACCATTCAGGTCATATCCATACACCGACACTGCACGATTCTTTGACTGAAAGAACAACTCTGTCATTCATACAATCACTCAACATTCAGTACAGTCCATGACAATGTAACAGGAGCAGTGTGTCATACAGAGTGGGTGAGAGTATCAGAATGGAAGTTGTGGTACTCGGAGGAAAGGGTCAGCATCCCTGCCATTTTCTATGTACTGAACTATACCGTGCTCATAGACACAGTCAGTTTTGGTCATCATAGCCTTCAGAAATCATTGTTCAAGAGACAGTTCCAAATGTGGACTGTACCTGCAAATATCTTGCACAAGCTCTCATGGACAACCAACAAAGAGTGTTGACGCATGAGACAGTAAAGGCTAATTTGACGTTCATGTGACCGTACATCGTGTTAAATTTCTTATAATAAAACCAACTAGGTGCACTAATTTCTCAAATTTATTCTTGGAATGAAAATCTACATGTTTCGGACAGTTCCTCTGCCCATCATCAGGAGTTTTTCACTGTACACACAGCAGTGGTATATGGCAGCAAAACTGTATGACATAATCCATTGCTGTGTGTACAGTGAAAAACTCCTGATGATGGACAGAGGAACATAAAACATACAACAGACAAAGGAACTGTCCGAAACACGTAGATTTTCATTCCAAGAATAAATTTGAGAAATTAGTGCACCTAGTTGGTTTTATTATAAGAAAAAGACAGTGGAGGCTATTTGTTAGAAAAAGAAATCCTCTGAAATGAAAAGGATCTCTGGCTTAACATAGGACTCTTTCAGATACAACATACAAGGTGTTAAACACTTACTTTTACTCTCCAAAGTCTTTGTAATTTTTCATAAATGCCAACAGTTCCATTTGCAAGTCCATAACCAAACTTGTTGCTTCCAAGTGCTGCAAGAGCTGTAACAGCCTCTGTTTCTGTTTGTTCAGTGATAATGTTGTCCCCTTTGAATACTCGAATTTCAAAGTCTTCAGAACCAACAATCAACTGTGAAATAATAATGTAATTAAAAAACAAAAGGCATGTTCATATAAGCCATACACATGATGTAAACCTGATGTAATGACTTCAGTTTATAATGAATTAAATTAACAAAAATCACTGGCACCATCATTTACTCAATGTCAAGAGTAAGTAAAAAGTTAGCATAGAAAAAGCACTTCTATTTTGCTCTTTTGTACAATGTTTTGCAACAACTGTAGTTACATATTTGCTTCCCAAACTGCATCTAGCATGTGCCTTATAAAGGTATCATCAATCCACTTTTTGGGCATCCTCCACATTCCAAAATATCAGCATTAAATGTCTAAACAGAGAATTTACTTTGCCCCAAGGCAAGAAGTGCTTGGCAGATGTGCACAGACTTCACAACACAATATGTACAAGCACTGACCAACTCCTCAAAATGGTTAATTAGTTCCAACAGAGGATGTTTTTAGAACTGGATTTAGCAAAATGTGAAGGCTTCAAGGCTGAGTGCGCCCCGCTCCTGTTTTACCCAATGAGAAACAGTCATTACGTGACACCATCTCAACTGCTCTCGAGTTTGATGCATGCAGCTAATGAATGGAACCTGAAAATGTTTGTGACTGTACGCAGTTGTTCAAAAACCTTTAGCCATATTTATGGCAATGAAATGGAAATTCTTAGCCCTGAATATGAAGTTTAATTAGAGCAATACATTTCTGTGAAATTGCCAGCTAATAAGAGGGCAAAATAGGAGGACTGTTTTGACTGGCTTCCTAAACCAAGTTCAGCATTTTGATGCAAGTAGATAAAATAAGATTAACCCTTTAAACCCTGAATTAAATCCCATCTGCTATTTGCTGGCATTATTAGGAGCTCAACATTTTCTCCACGTTAGCAGGATAAGGGTTAACTGCATCAAGTGACAGAAGACCAGTGACACAGAAACAAATGCACAATACTAAGAATGAAAACTTGGAATCCATGCTGTTTGAGTGGGTTTGTGTGGCATACTGGTTTATGGAGCAACAATCAAGGCAAAACACAACCACCTAATGGCATACTTAGAAAATGAGAAATTTCCAAGTTCCAAAGAGTGATCTTACCATTTCAAGGCAAAATAGACATTAGAATGCACACAGTGTCATGCAACACTGCTGCATTTACCACCTGCCTGTAATACAGCATACATATTAGTTGAGGCAGCCAGTTGCAAATATAAAAGTGCACAAGGCGTGACAGCAAATACTGAAATTCTCAGTAGATATAACCAACATGATGCAACCTTGTAACAGAATTTTTTATTCCAAAGTTTACTGAAGGCTCAACATGTTTTGAGCAGCACACCGCTCATCATCAGGAGCTCTAAACTGTATTTGCAGCCTCTGGTTTATACACACATTTGATGACTGGCCGTTGTCAAGGCTGATCCATTTCCCACTCAGCCTTGACGACGGCCAGTCACCACATGTGTATATAAACCAGAGGCTCCAAATACAGTTTAGAGCTCCTGATGATGAGTGGTGTGCCGCTCAAAATATGCTGAGCCTTCAATAAACTTTGGAATAATAAATGCTATTACAAGGTTGCATCTTGTCGGTTATTTCTACTGAGTCATACTACGATGCACGGATCCATGAATATTAAATTTAAATTCTCAGTTCCAATAAGCTGAACACACAAAAAAATCTTAAGTCTCTGTGACACCCACTTCAAAACATTTTGGAAATATGCACACATCATAATTTTGGCACTTCTCTCACTTCTGTTCCATTATCTCAAAACCTAAAAGACTTCCCAAAAAAGTGTGCTGGGCATAAAATATGTTTCATTTTCCTCTGCAACTCTTGTTGAAAATTTGACTACGAAACATACTTAGCAAGTTACAGTTATGATGCATGCAAAAGAGCACATGCGTCTTCATGCAAAGTGCCCAAAGTTGGGACACACTGACAAATTTTAGTAAAATATCCCCCATATATATATTTCATGAAAATCCATTCAGCAGTACTCTTTGTTGGCAACACGCAGAACTAATGATAGTGACATAACAAAATTAGTTTTCCTAACCCTCTGCTCCACATTATGATGCACATAATTAGAAGGCATGAGGTGGGATTATTACCACTGTTTCACGTAATGACAGCCCCAATATCTTTATGTGTTTATAAATTCTTGATATAATACACTGCACCGAAGTAAAGAAAAGAAAATTTTTTTCTTAATCAAATACTTTTAATATTATTATAATATAATCAATAATAAATAATATAAGAGAAATTAAAAACCTGAGGCAAAAATCTGTAGCCACAATGCTATCTGGTGACAACTTCAACATTATCTGTCTTTTGAGTCAATTATTTTACTGCAAACACAATATTCATTCAAATACAGATACTCATAACACTGATTAATACAATATATATTTTTAGAATAAAATGATTTAAATTCCAAGCATAAAGTCTTCACTGCTCTCTGTATCAGTATGGTACACCTAACCCTTCTTGACAGATTAAACCACACATCAAATTGAGATGCACGCTAATTGTTTTACCGTACCCACAGGCCCTCCCTGTCTCGAATTCTATTTTCTACTTAACTCACTCCTACGTTCTGACCATTCTTCACTACACCTTCCCGTATCAGCAGCTTCTTGTTCTCGTCTAGCACCCATATCCTTAATGTCAGACTGTAGTGTATCAGGCAAAAAAGACAGAACTGACCACTCCATAATGTGTGATATTTAACGTATTATAATAAGCAGTAATGCAGTACCTCATTCTCTCCATCCTGATCAAAATCCAAAAGCGCCAGTGAGCAGACATTATCTCCTGTCACGGTCCAGAATGGATCATTCCCTTCATAATCAAATCCCTGCAAAGAGCAGTTACCTCCAGTTATAGCCAGTGGGTTTGACAAACTGCCCAGCCTTCCAATTGTAACAACACTAGCCCCATCAGGTACCTGCAACAAAAGAGCACAGTTTACACTGGGTATGATGTTCTGACAGGTATCGGTGTGGCGCAATTAGGTACCACACATACTACAGCATTATGTCTGTGCAGTGACAGATATGACATTTGAACAATGTTCCCCTTTTACAGAATAAAACAGGGCAAATTATTATTTAATCACCCAGACAATAAACAAGACAAAAATCAGCCTTTTACCATGCAAGTATCAAAGCAAACAAAATAATGGACAGTGACAGAGTGACAATGTCCCACCTGTGTCACCAACCAGAAAGTACTACACCACCCTCTTTGTTATCCACTAAAAATACAGTACGCAAACAAGCCTCATTACTTTTATTCCATGACAAGGTTTCACTCAGTATGGAACACCAGACACACACACACACAGATGGAATGAAATGACATATGGCCACAAACCGCACAATTTTATAACGAACGTATATCAACAGATCCCATCTTAGTAACTTGGCAAAGTACAGTCTATGAGCCCCCTGAGGATGGTTTTAAAAAGAGATCGAAACATGTAGGGGCAGGTGTTAAGTGCTTTTAATGTGAATTTTAGTGCTTTTTAAAGTTTATATCTTGTGTGCATTAGTTGGAATATTAAAGAAATAATTGAACCCTCAGTATATTCCTTACTGAATGAGCAACATGTAGTACAAAGTCCTGTGGCAGGGATTAACCACTCAGTAGCATGTAACATCACTGATCAGCACACATCCCTCAAAGTACATAACACTGTAAGAAATTCAGAACTGTGTAACTGGGAAACAGCAGTGTGGAAAGGTAATCACCCTGTGGAAGCAGTGGCTGGTATGGGTGGAGTTAAATGGCTCAGAGGAGACACAAAGCACTGGATTCATATTTACACACTTCATGACCATGATAAGGCATTCCACAGTCTATGCTACTCTTCTCTACTGTAGGCAGAAAACCAGCTGTAGAACTGTCTAGAGAGACATACAATTCATTTAAATCTCACTAATGGAGCAATATGCAGACATTTTGGAAAAAAATTAACAAAGAAACAAAGTTAAGAATTCACAACATTACAGCTAAAGCAGCACTGAAATTTGGAAGTGAACCCTAGGTACTGAAGAAAAGAGAGGAACAACGTTTAGAAGCAGCACAGATGAAATTTTTGAGACGCTTATTTGGAATAACAAAACTAGATAAAGAAAAGAATCAATGTATTAGGGAAAAAACGGGAGCACAGAACATAGGAAAGGAAATAAAACAGTACCAGGAAAAGTGGCTACAACACATACAGAGGATGGACACAAACAGAATACCAAAACAAGGGTTACAATATAAACCAAAAGGACGAAGGAACATAGGACGACCGAGGAAGAGACAGAGGGACCAATTTCATTTTGAGGATCAAGGAACAGGAAGCATGCCTAATCCTTCATGAACATGATGATGATGGTGATGATGATGATCTCACTAACAGGAAGATACTCATTCCTACAAAAAATGTACACTGAAATGTAACCTGCCTCTTTATAGAAAATGTCTGTGTTATTTTCAACATCATATGCAAGCAAGTTGGTAGGAGTTCCCACCACCAGGGTGTCCCGTTCTTCTGCCACATTCAGGTTACCAGCACAGAGAGACAACACTGACTGGTTGATGTTCAACAGGGCAAGTTCTTTATTTACATCACTTGGTACCACTCGTCCCACTGCGAGGCCCAAATGCCTGTGTGGACTGTGCACTAGCACCTGCACAAACAGAAACAAAGTAACATTCCTACCGTAGATCAGAGGATCCCTAATGAACTAGTGATGTGTGAATATAATCTAATTCAAAGTATTAAGCATGCCACATATACAAACAACTTGATGGAAATGAGGTATTTTAAACCACTGCCAATGTAATGGTCCACAATAGAGCTCATGTTTACGCATAAATTACGCATTTCAATTCAGTCATGGTAAGCACAACCCTACATTCCATTATTACATACTCTAGTACAGTGGTACACAACAGAATTCAAGCATGGGCCAGTAACAGATTAGCAGTGCTTTACTTTGGGTCACGACTCATGCAAAATTATATTTCAACTCAACAATGTCTACAAGAACACTTTCTGGTAAGCATACTGCCTAACAGTTGACTCCTCCACTCCCAACAAAATATCACATTGCATTGCCAGCCCCCAAACAAGAAACTGAAAATGTCTTTTTCCAAGTGTAGAACAAGATTTTACTAAACTGCATTACAATGCATAATTAAGGTCCATAAAAAACTAAAAAGTTAGTATCACTGCTCTAGTAGCATACAGAAAAAGAAAAATATTCACTCTCTAATCACAAAACACAACAATGCCTTAAATAACCAACAAGAAAGGACAAGGACTTGAAAGAAATAAAATAGTGAAACACAATCTTGTACCTTGTCTGCCGTTGTAGCTGCAGTGAGGCAGGAATGTGTGCCATCATACTTGCCGATTGTGACTCTGCCAGGCAATATCTTCTGGTTCAGACTGAATGTAAAAATGGGAACAGCCATCATGCATCCCTGAAATATGCAACATTAACTTCCATACTGCACCAGCATTTCAGTAACACAGCATTGATTAAACATTTGCGATTAATGTTCTGGCTAACATAAAACCATACTATCCTAAATTATCCTAAACCAACATAAAATATCCTAACCTAACCCAATCTAATACTCATACCGTTCAGAAGAAACATTGGTGAAAAATGAACTTGAAAACGGCTGACCCTACATACACCGTCACTGTCTACAATCGGTGACGGCACTACAATACATTTGGGCGGACGTGCATCAGGTTTCACGGAATTGGTCGGGGGAAAAATAAAATTGTAACACAACCGACCATGGCATTTAATCACAGACAACAGACTTCCTTTTAGATAATAAACAGTAACAGGGCATCATCTCCGATTTAGAACAAAACTATTTCATACATACACGTACATTTAACTGTAACAGTTCATCACACTAGCTCTTTCTTCCTCATTCTAGCTTTCAACACAGCCTCCTTCAATGCAGTGAACACTTGACAGACAGCTCGTCCTGTTTTATGAAACCTTTGATTTAACAAACACTCACGTTCACAGTAGTGTGTCACGTCATAAATACTACAAAAATTGTAACTTAACTCACACACAGTCTACGTACATCTCGGTGACTGTGGTTTTGAACCCAACCCTTACGCTTCACAATTTTAAAACAGCAGCATTTACTATTCGAAATACTGCAGAAATATGCATGCAGGGTCACCAACACTATCGACTCATATTTCCCTTAATGGTACCTTGAACTGTTTCCACTAATGTCACTTTTCCCCGATATTGAAATATAGTCTTCTTATTTCAGGACGTAATAATTACTATCTTGAAACCGTAAGTGAGGTCATAAAAGTTCTCCAAAAAAAATAATCGTTACATTTTTACGTGCAACATTTTTTTTACTAAGTTACTTTACGAGCCCTTTCCTTTCACACCACGGATCATCTATTTTCACAGTCGAGCCATGCTAGATTCCGTACTTATGGAAAACATTCGCCAATATACCGCAGCGGAATAAAAAAAAAACAACGTCGGATAACAAGATGTAATTAGCCTTTGGAGCCACTTTCGTTACTCACTGCGCCAAGCGAGACATCCGTTCATGGCGGCGTAGCAAACAGATGTGGCGTTGACCACCCAACCCGGTATAGTGCCAAGGTTAAAGAAAGAGTACATCTATACGTCTACTCCCCCTCTGGGCTTTCATGGCGGGGTGAATCTTTTTACGTAAAGCCACGCTGATGAAACTTTCACCACTCGAAAAGCCGAGTGGAATCACAAAATATTAGGCAAAACACTGAAATGGTCGCAACGAAAGACAAGCAACATGAAATAATCTGTTCTTGCATCACATTTCCCATACGAACGGAGGCCCACATGGCGTAGTCGGTATACTGATTAGGCTATGGGTTGGATGATCCGGGGTTCGATCTGTGGGAGGGACAAGAGGATTTTCTCTTCTACAAAACGCCATGGTCGGCTCATTCAGCCTCCATGGGAAAAGGGCAGGGGCGTGAAGCTGACCACTAACACCCAGTGCCAATGTTAAGAATGAGTGGAGTTATACCTCTACTCCCCCTACAGGCCTTCATGGCGTGCACAGTGAACGTACGTTTTTCATGTGTTAGAAATTAGATTCTTGCTTAGTTTATGATAATTATATAGAACACAAAAAGAGGTGTGGTACCGCCAGTTCGGCTGAAACTTTACCTAGATATTCAAAATGTGAGATAAACACTCTAGCAGCGAGTCCGGCCACATCAAATGTCAGGGAGAGAACAATATTCTTCAGTTTGTTTTACCTCATTTAACCCTTTAAAGCCCGAATTAAATCCCATCTGCTATTTGCTGGCATTATTAGCTCACCATTTTCTCCACGTTAGCAGGATAAGAGTTAAATCATTAACCTTTAGGCGACTAATGTCATATATATATATATGGAGCACCCATTCTTGATGTTTCTAGATCACACACAACGACGCAGCACAGTCGGTAGGACTCCTCTGGACGAGTGATCAGC
>Ga0268261_10003650_pt1 | contig 11354 bp, 7 predicted proteins | sample TergutNc150P1_FD_190353 | JGI IMG/M metagenome (GOLD analysis project Ga0268261, IMG submission 190353) | Nasutitermes corniger P1 segment gut microbial community from laboratory colony in Florida, USA - Nc150 P1 (SPAdes) (version 2) | ecosystem: Host-associated > Arthropoda: Insects > Digestive... | reverse complement strand
TAATTTAACCCTTATCCTGCTGACGTGGAGAAAATGGTGAGCTCCTAATAATGTCAGCAAATAGCAGATGGGATTTAATTCAGGCTTTTAAGGGTTAATAGAGTGTGTGGGTGATGAGTTGACGGTGTGGTAGACACCGCTGATTGCAAACTATGTCCTTTTGTTGAAACGTTTTAAAAAGTGAATATAATATACGCAATATACAAAAATGCATACGATTCTAAGCCTACAGATTACTTTAGCCTACTTTCTTATTTTACGGAAGAAGCAGATTTATGAGATCATTCTGTTCTGAGTGCGTCGTGAAATACACTAAAAAAAACAAATAGTGGTATAATTCTTTTCTTTGCACCAATTTAAACACACGCCATGGCAAAAAATGTTCTCCATGAAATTTAGAGATTTCAACGAGATACGCGTGTTGTATTATGTACCCATATTGTACACTATGAGCATTTTTGGTAACCCTACAAAAATGCGGTACTAGCTTCGTATAAAATAATGATTATGTTAAAGTGCATAAATCAAAATAACCTTAGCACGTCATATTTTATTATCGATACCCAATAAAAAATGTAAATGAAATCCTTATGCTATTTTCACGATTATGCAGAAAGATGAAAACACATTTCCTTCCCATTACGTTTATTTTATGCTATAGTGCGGATAATACATAACAAACAATTGTTGGCCACAGTCGACTTCGTAACATCGCGCGAAGGAATTCTTATGTGTACTCGCCTGGCTGGCCTGAATATGAGTACCTCAGACAGAGTGTAGTGCTTGTAAGAGAGAGGTAGCCTAGTGGAGACATATTCGTTAGAGAGGAATAATTGTAAATGAAATGCGTGCTGAGGGACGACTGTGTGACATTATGTCCTTTGCTTCTTTGTAGGATTGCTTATTATTGTTTTAACTTGACACAATCGTTATGTATCCTATTAGGACCAAGCAAGAATTTAAAATAACAAAAAAAATGGTATAATTTTCTTTAACCCTTTAAAGACGAAGTGCAGACTGCTTTATGTAAAGACCCAGTCCGTACCGCGCTGTAAACACTTTTCATCTCGGTTATAAAAACCAATTAGTTTATGCTGTAAGTGGCACAAGTCCCTGTTTGTTCTCAGATATATACAAAACACATAAATACAGTGTGGGCAGAGCGTACTGTTGTTGAATGCTAAACTGTTGGTGCATCACGTAACCAACAGGCTTTAAAAGGTTAAAGAGGGTGCAAATTACGTCCAGAAGGTAAGTAACAGTGAAAGTAATTGCTCTGGCGCAGATTAGGCCAGGCTGTTTCCTTCTAAATCCCTTTCAAATGATTAGTTTAATATATTTACTATTAGGTATCACAGGCTTCACCATATAGAAATAAATAAATAAATGTAGCGTTGCTAGTGAAGGAACATTCTGACAGCGGTCGAGCAGTCATTACTTTGCTTTGGTGTTGGTAAGTGGGTGTGGAGGGGTTCCATACATTTTAAATTCATCCTTCACTAACCTTTCCATAACTCATCGCTCTAGCCACTATCGCCTAAGGTCGTAATAGTGTCTCTAACCTGTAAACGAAGAGAAATCTTTCTGTCCGAGGAAAACGAGTCCTTCGTTGGAGGTAAATGTACATAACATATTTTGGCAACCCTGCAACATCGATGTCTCGAAAATCCTACTAAGTAATCAAGAGTAAACTGTAGAAGTACGCGTTTGAAATAAGACGGTAAGGTTAAAATAGTGTTAAATGTATGTATTTATGGTTTGTTTAATATCAACTGTATTAGCTTGAAATTTGGGTGTGTCATGTTTTATGTTGTGCAGCCATGTTTGGCGGTTTGAAGATTTCGCCCACGCGGCGTTGTAGGAATTGTGTCACGGGTAGCTGGAAATGGGAGTGTATAAGCTAAACAACTGTTAGAAGAAAGCGTCGCTTCTTAGTCCAGTAAGATTTGATGTCATAAACTTGTTAAACTGCGGTACATAGCATACCAAAATTGCAAGAATTCGTTCATTGAGAAATAAAAGGAGTGTGCACTTGTGCAAAAATACGGTTGGGTTATAATAGTATACAGATCATCACATCGAAGTTTGTGCTTGGTGGGTACATAATTATATAGAATTAAAAACGTATAAATACGGATACAGGGCTTTTGATGGTGTGTTTCGTCTGTGGGATAATAGTGGATGACATGCATAATGAAGTGTACACAATGTGTGTATAGAATGTGTTTTGCATGTTGTTGCACATTTTAAATGCTTATATTAATAGATATTATCCTACTTTAGTTTATTATTTACCTATATCGTTCAAAAATCTGACACAGGACAGGTCAGTTCAGTCAGTCACAGTTTACACTTTACCAAACACAAAAACACATTTACACCAACAGTATATAAACTAATACATGGAAACTCATCAACTCTTCTTTCACTTATAGGCTAATGGCAACCACATTAAAGTGACATATTCTTGCATGGAATAAAATGTATGTTGTAACAGAAAGGTGTGTTATTCCATTTTTCTAATACTTGGTCTTGTCCAATTCTTTTATATGATTAGAGACCTTATTATGTTATTTAATTAAGTAAATAAACGTGAATGACATTCTGGAAAGCACATTAGAAAAATATGTGCACATCAAATTTTGAGATATTTCTCCACTCTTGTTGTGAATTTTTATGACCTGTATTCACATGATTATTCAGTCCTAGACTTCAGCATGGCATCTCTGAAACAAACAGTGGAGCAAAATTTGCTTAAGGTAGCGCAGACAGTGGAACACCAGCTGGATGCTGAACTGGAGAGACTGGAAAATTTAAATTCAGATGACCTGGAAGAACTCAGGGAACAGAGGCTGAAACAAATGAAGAAACAAGCACTGCAGCAACAGGAGTGGCGAATCTTGGTGAGACATTCATACCACCTTTATGCAGCTTCATGCTACAAGTATCACCTGGGTCTTAATGGAGGTACAGGCAGCAAACACACATTGTTCCATTCCTTCATTCATTTCTCCCTTATTTCCATGCATGTCTCATTGCTTTCATCATACATTATTAAAATTAATTGAGTTCAGCACTGACCTTTTAATTCATAACCCGTATAACTACAGAGCAATATGTGAAAACTGGATACATGTGCATGAGTTTCTAGGTACTGTAGACCCCTGTTTCCAGCTCAAACTATAGAATCAGTCTGTGGTCTGAGTTTGATGACTACATGTCAAATGTATATACATTACAAGAAGTTTAAGTTCTATGTTTTCAGGGTCATGGAGAGTATACTGAAATTCCTGAAGAGAAAGAGTTCTTTGAAGCAACAAAGAAGTCAAAAGACATGGTTTGTCTTTTTTATAAAAGCGATTCTCCTCGATGCAAGATAGTGGACCATCATTTTAAAATTCTCTGCAAATCTCACTTAGAAGCAAGATTTTGCAAGATTGATGCAGAACGGTGTCCATTCTTAACACGTAAGTAATCAACATTTGTACACTGGGAAGTAATGGATATCTGAAACATCCCATATATATGTACTGTATCTGACCCAGTAATTTTCCCATAGGGTTGATGAGGAAGAATGCAGTTTATTTACAGCACACAATTGCCTCTGTTTTTCATTGACATTGATAGTTACCATGGTTTACACTGAATTTCCACTTTCCCTCCCATATGGGCTAATGGATGGGGTGGATGTGCTTCTCTGCTCAAAAGTGGCTTGGCAGTGAAATCTGCTATGGCTGCTGAGTCACCAGTAATAAGTATTTACTTAACTTTGTAGTATTTACATTGCATCTCCCTCTGCTTCCCTCTCACCATCCCAGGGGATTGATTGTATACCTCTGTGGTGTAGGCCATATCCAACTCAGGCATGATAACTTGAATATGTCTCCTTTTTGTTACAGAACGCCTTCGCATCAGGATCATACCCACAATTGCACTGATAAAAGACTGCAAAACAAAAGACTACATCGTTGGATTCACAGATCTTGGGAATTGCGATGACTTCTCCACAGAGATGATGGAATGGCGGATAGCCCAGGCAGGAGTTATTAACTACAGTGGGGATCTGCTGGAGCCTCCAGTAGAGGGAAAACGAACTAAGAACTTTGCATTGGGTGGTGCTGGGAAGAAGCATACAATTCGTGGCAGGGCTGCTGACTCGGACGAAGATGACGACTTCTGACGTTGTTGCTTCCTCTGTTTGTCAGGTCATGATAATACTGCAGTTGCTTTAAATCAGGCCTTATTTCAGCTAACAGATACTGTCGGTCACTTCCTGCTGCTGTTCCAGCTGGCTGTCATTTGGGATCCATGCATTGTAGTTGAATATATTGTAGTTAATATTAGGTTGCATTATTTAAAGAAGGTGCTGGAAGGTTTTCTGCATATTGCAGGTAGGCATCTCGTCCAAAATAAAATATGTTGTTCATTGTACATTGAAGTTCTGCTGAAGGCACTACATCTTTAACCTTTCAAAGCCTAGCGGTTGCTTTACGTACCGTCAGGTTTAACATTAAGAAATTCTGCATGGTGCTCGCTTTGCGTTGAGTGTTTTGTACGGATCTCAGAACAGACAGCGACTTTCGCTGAATACAGCAGTAAGTGATTGGTTTTTATAACCGTGGTGGAAAGTGTTTACAGCGCGGTACAGACTGATTCCTTATATAAAGCAGATTACATTTAGTCTTTAAAAGGTTAATGCTTTTTTTCATACCATCTGCAGTGCAAGGGTTATTACTGTACTGTTTATCATATAATGTGGGTTCAGATGTGGTGAGCAAGGAGGTGACAATCCTGTTTATTACTGTCACCAAAACTACTCCCTAAACAGTGTGCAGACTTTTTTTTTTTTTGCAGTGTGAGCTGCTAAAAAAAAGGCACTGTTTCTCACATCATTGGGTGTGTTAAAAATGGTGTCAGGATGTAACATCAGTGTGAATTGTGGGGCCTTAAAAATGGGCCCAACAATCCTAGTTGCACTCACAGTACACCACACACCTTAACATCCGGTACTGACAGTTAATGTCCACTGAGATGAAGAGCAAGCTGCATCATTAAACAGTACAAGTGTGTGGTGTATTGTTACTTTTCTGTGTGAAGTTGCTAGTGCATGAGAGTAAATCCTACTCACAATCTGCATCATAAAGTTTGTAAACTGCAAGTGTTTTATGTGGATGCAAATGCAGCAGTTTTAATGCATTTAATCTCGATGGTGGAAACACACCTGTTAGCTTCCTGCATAATGGAACCTGTTGCTTGAGATCTTTTGCACATATTTGTAAATTGTCATGTTTGGAACAGGCATATCAGAAAACTTACTTGTGAATTTATGATGACACTTCTTGTAGAAACTGTATTTAGTATGTCCTTCATGCAGAAGTGCACAGTGTTGCAATGGGATACCCATTATAAGTGCAGATGATGTACAGAGACATGACAGTCTCTCTCCTATGCCACAAGCACAGGTGAATCACTGAGTGAGCCTAAGTTCCATATGATAAGCAAGCCTGTAGGAAGTGACATGATACTTGTCAGATACTTATAAGAGAGAACAGTAGCTATAGTGCAAGGGTCTTGGTTTTAAATATAATGCTAATTCTGCATGGTTATGGTGTACATTTTCATCATCTGCTTTGTCATATTTTCTATATTTTTTATGAAAATGTCTGTACTAGTGTTAAGCTGGTAGTTTGTTGTACACTTATATGCCTGTTGTCATAAAATTATTGATGCTTTCTCATTTCTGTAATTTGTCAAACAAAACTGATTCTATTTCACATTCGTAGAGCAACTGTATGTATACTATTATTTGTAGTTAACAGAAATATATATTTAGCCCCTTTAATGTCCATGTTAACACGTTAAAAAGACCTATTTTAATTATACACACCAACATTTTCCCCTTTCATATACTTTCCAGTCATTTTTATTTCCCTGGACTTACCCAATTTGTAACAGACTTCACCCGTTTATATGTGATGGTTAAGATTTGGCTTCAGCTAGCTAGTCCTCATGCACACTTGGAACTGAGTAGAGCGTCAGTCGTATCTACATGGTAGTTTGTCTCTCAAGCCTCATTGACACTTAAAAGCAGCTGAATCAAAATGGTCAGTCCTCTTTTGTATTTCTGATGAACGTTTTATTTTTTTGTTCTCTCATTGTAAATTTTAATTTTCTTATTAAATATGTATTGTCAGTTGGAGACAGGATAGGGCAATCGGTATAGTGACTGTTGGATCATCCGGGATTCGATTCCTGGCAGGGGCATGAGATTTTTACTTTTTACTAAAGTGTCCAGACTGCTTCTGGCATTACTCAGCCTCCCATTCAGTGGATATTGGAGGTAAAGTGGCTGGGGCCTGAAAATGACCACTCACCTCCATCTAGTGCTGAGGTCAAGAATGAGTAGAGCCCTGTATGCCTTTATGTTATTGACAGGGACAACTTCAATATTTTCACCTCGGGTTAATTTGATACATTTTGTAATGTAGCATTTGAAGGTGGTGACTTGCATAACAAGTTCTAAGGTCCTTGGGTCCCTAAAAGTCTTCTTAAGAGTTTCCCACTGTTTTGGTTCCCATTTTATTACCTCTTGAGATGTAACGTATCCCCGTGCAGTAAGTTACAATTCAGTTGACTGTCACAGAACTGCCTTATAACTTGCGGTTTCCTCGCATGTATGGTATCGAACTGGTGGCTATGCAAACGTGTGAGGTAGGAGTGACACAAGTATCATTTAATATGTGGTACTAAAAGCGTATGGCATGACATTTTTTTAACGTGACTTTTGTAGACTCTCCAATGTGATGGTCACCTGATATTTTCATTTAGCTTTTGGTTTAATGGAAATACTTCAGTACATATAAAATCTGGTATGGAGATGGGTCATAAACATACCTACAAAGACTGAATGCAACATTATTTAAATGTGAGCAGTTACAAACATGATGTTGAAGATCTGTGAGAATACAGCTGACAAATTTAACCTTTTGGCACCGCAGTTTACATTTAAATTTTAGCACACCCTGTATGTAAAATGTGAATAATACAGGAACCAAAAAAGGTAGCATTATGAAATAAACGGCATTTTGAAGAGAAAAACGGAGAGAGTGCAGCATGTTTAAAATACTCGGTACTTATATTTGCTGAAAAAAATATATATAAAATGCAACATCTGGAGGGTAGCAGTACGCCCGTCCTGTATATGGGACGCATGGTTCTTAAAGGTTAATGTAGCTGGAATGTGTGTGCCAACTAGTGACAATTATGTACAGAAATGGAGCATGATATTGTATAGTTAATAATTCTTACTGGCTTGTCATATAGATTTAAATATTTAAAGGAAAGTGTACTTTGTAAGTTCTACCAAGAATTTCTGCCTAAGAGTTCCCAGGTTAACCCTTAGCCCACTAACGTGGAGAATATGGTGAGCTCCTAATAATGCCAGCAGATGGCAGATGGGATTTAATTTGGCATTTAAAGGGTTAAATCAGTAACCCAGGGGTCTTTACTTTTTCTTTTCCGTAACAACATGTATTAGCACATGACATACCCTTTAAGATTTATTTATTGTATTAAACCTTCACATTTGCTTGAGGGTAATGTACATAAAAACTACTGAGTAGGTCTGTTGAACACAACCTACTGTACATACCCTATATACAGGAAACTATTAGAAGACGTTTGATCTGTCTGTGTTGCTCTCCTTCCGTTGACCGGGCTCCATCACTGAGAACTAACTTTTGTCAGCTTCTCAGTTTGTGAGTAACTATTTTAGCCCATAAGACCTGAATCCTCAAGAATACTGCTACAGTAATCTGAAATCTCATATACTTTGGCCCTGCTTCATGAATGCTTGTTACATGAGCAGACTTAATTGTCCATCCATGCACATTGCTCTGTATTCAGCCCTTCCTGATCTGACTGGCTTCAGTTCAAACTGTTCATCTTAACAGCTAAATGGCTCAATTGCAGTTTTCAGAAAATGGAAAAGTTCTCATTCCATGGAAATTTACACATGAAAGAAATTAAACAAAATAGCATATTAAAGGTAAAAACAATAAAACGTGTTTACATTGCCCTTGTTAAGTGTATATCATAAACACAGTCGCAGCTGCCTCTGGTGGTAGCCATTGATTCAGCCATGATGTTGTTAGCAAATGTGCAGTATGATCACTCACTCTTTCCTGGTGGCAGTTTGTCCAGTACTGGCTCTGGTACAAAACTCACATAATATTGTGGACTGTTTGCTTTCTCCAGCTCCAGCAGTATTAACTCATTGACAGCTGGGTATGGCTTCAGGTGGCAACCTGGGACATACAAAGTCACCTGTGGTCCAGTAATTGGCCAGTATCTTCCCAAGTTGAAACCATTGATGAAAGCCACTCCCTGTGAGAAAATAATTCCTTTAAAGAGGCTCACAAAAATCTGAGCTTAAATGTAAGAGGTTTCTACATATGGAACAAATTGCAAAATGTCACTTCATCATGACTAACATTAGGGGTATGTGGTTTGTCACTGATATTTTTGAAGATATTTGTAGAACTTTTGTCACTATATTCTGATTTCTTCTAAAATTAATGTATAAATCCTGAAAAGGTTTAAGGAATAATTACAAGTGATGAACACAGTCTAGTAAAATCAGCTTACCATATGGCATGACTGAATAAAAAAATCCATGCCAGTAAAAGGCAAGGGATTTCAACAACAAAGATACATTAACCGAACAAGTTCAAACATTCGAGTAGAATATAGCATTACAGTGTTGTGTTTGACAGTATACTTTGTTTGTATGTAATTATAGTAAACACAAGGCATAAATTTGAATAAAATTCAAGTAGAAAATCTGATTTTTCAAAAACAGACTCAGAAGCACATTAATGTAGTGGTTTTAAAGTCAGTGGACTTATCAGAGATGAGTGGCATTTATATTAAAAATTTGACTTAAAAATGAAAGTATAAAGAGGACTTGGAAGCACAACAAATAGGATTCTTCAGGCATCTTGTGTTTCATTATGACAGTATGTATGCAGTGATATAATCACAGAACTGTTGCAAGAGTTACCAGTATACTGTTTTTATCCAAATATGACCGCCTTCCACGTTCTTCACTGTGCAGGGAAGGGGCATACCTATACAGAACTTGTTCAGCCTTGTGTGAGATTGTAAGGTGATCCAATCCTTCAGGTGAGAAATGTGGGAAGAAAAATTGTTAGGGTAATTATGGTAAAGGGAAATACAGATGATACAACATCTACAGTGCCTGACACAATAATAATGTGGTAACAGCAGTGAAACAGTAAAAGTAAAAAAGAACAGGACAATGGCTTCTGTGGACAGGGGCTTTAGAAACTCATCCAGTGGTGTGGATGTGTCATTTTCCATAGGGACAATGAAGAAAAATACTTTATGTTCCCTGTGTTCCTATTATAATCAACTATATCAAAGATTCATTAGTCACTTGCATGTATATATATGTTGTACACTTACTGTCTATCCATCCTTTTTGCTGTAAATGTCTACAGTTACATTATAGAAAAGAAAATCACCTTTCCCCATCCTGTAGGATCTAGAAATGTATCAAGTGGCTCAGAGTATGACTCTGGGAGTGTGAATGTTCCACGGAAGAACCCTGGACTTGAGAAGGTATAACTGTCATTACTGCTGACATTAAGCCTTGAAATGTCATTGAGGGAGAAGCCAGTAATTATCCAATCTTCCAAAACTTCACCTTCAAGCGTTGCATTTGAAACAAGCCCCTGTAAAGCAAGTTACTGCTTTTAAAATTGACCGATTGAATTATGACCATAGTTTGTAAATGTGAGACTGACTTTAAGGTATGAGCACAACAAACTGCTGACCAAATTGTCTAACTAATTCCATGGTGCACAATCTTTCTTGAGAAATTGGTACTTCTAAGCTGATCAAGAAGGTCCATCTTTGTATTCATGACAGCCTATCCCTGGACTGATCCTGCGGCATTCAGCCTGCATCCACATCCTCTATTTCCATTGTACTATTATTATCATTATCTTTGGATCTAATTTACTGGAGAGAAAGTTACTTATAAAACTCCAGACACCACCTATTCTAAATCTACTATGTTCTTACTGTTCATAAAATCAGTCATAACAAGGTCTGAACACCATAAAGGTAAACTCATAATAGAAAGAATTTCCAGAATATTGGATGGATTAAAGTTAACTAAAAAATTCTTGTTTCAATTACCAGGTGGTTTATAATAACTGTGCAACTGACATGCCTGAACTAATATATGTAGGGATGATGATGATGGTGATGTCCTCTGTTTCATTCATTAAATGAAAAATGCACAGATGAATGAGATGATGATGGTGTGATAACATCTTTTCTAACTCTGACTAACATCATACCACGAAGTCATTTGCAGTAACATTTACAGAATGAAGCTCTGAGCTCACCTTGAAATCGTTGATCAAGGAACCATAATTGATGCGTCCTTCATTTTCCACCAGAACCTGAATTTTTGTACCTTCAAAAACTGTCAAATAAATTGATGTAATTTTCTTGCTGCGGCTCAGAATTCCTTTCGGTACCTAATGAAGATTGTTGATTTTATTAGCTTTTCACTGTTTCAAGTTTATATTTCTAGTATTCATTTGTAATGGTATTATATAACATCCTCATAAAGTGTGTGGTCTAATAACATTTTCATTTCCCATGTAAAGTATTCTGGAGGGAAATGAAAGTATAAGAACAGCCAGGAAGCTTCACTTCAATGCATTGTAAGTACAAAAATCAGTCAGTACAGGATGACAAGATGTTCCTATTTTACACGGTCACCCTTTGTACCTTGTTTGTCCTGACTTGCTCAGTCTGGTACGAGAACTTGTTTCGAGAGACGGGTGTGGTTCATTGAATCACATATAGTTTTAGTTATTTTCTTTGTACTTATCGATTTATTTATTCATTTATTCTTGATATGAAAGGCGTGCTGTTATCCAGTTAAACAACTAAATAATTTTCTAGTAAAATACTACAGTCACTTCACTTGCAGTCCCACACTCACACTCTTCTCTTACTACACTGCTGTCTTACCGGACTGCTTGTGTCCGTTATCTGCTGCTAACCATTTCCTTGTTTAAATCTCTCTGTCTGTACATAACTGCTCCTATCTATCACCAATAGTTCTTGAACATATGTTGACAGTTTAAACTTATAACATATGGCTATGAACCGTCCGTAACTGATGCAAGCGAGCCTAATAAACAAATATATCAAAAATGTTCGGCTACACTATATGTATATATATATATATATATATACACACACACACACACACACACACATATGTGTGTGTGTGTGTATGTGTGTGTGTG
>Ga0268261_10003649_pt1 | contig 11354 bp, 6 predicted proteins | sample TergutNc150P1_FD_190353 | JGI IMG/M metagenome (GOLD analysis project Ga0268261, IMG submission 190353) | Nasutitermes corniger P1 segment gut microbial community from laboratory colony in Florida, USA - Nc150 P1 (SPAdes) (version 2) | ecosystem: Host-associated > Arthropoda: Insects > Digestive... | reverse complement strand
CTCTGCGACGAGCTGATCACTCGTCCAGAGGAGTCCTACCGACTGTGGTGCGTCGTTGTGTTTGTTCTAGAAACATCAAGAATATGCGCTCCATATATGTGTGTGTGTGTGTATATATATATATATATATATATATATATATATATATATATATATATATATGACATTAGTAGCCTAAGGGTTAATGTTGTAGAGCACTAGTATTAGTATGTGCATATGATCATTACTATCATGTTAAAATACGTGCATTTGCGATAGATTCTTTAATAACAATCGTTTACGTTTGTGGTAGGCAAATCAGAGACCGTAATGCAGCATTCACAGATACACATTTTGCAAGAAAGAATATGATAAATTTATGTTGGCAGACGTCTTGAAAGGATCTGGGGTTTGTTACGCCCTTCCACATCCCTATTTTTGAGGTTCGCAATGACAAGCCCCTAAAACTATATTCTGTATTTTCAACATTTGACCCCGTTAAGCCACAGCGTCGCAGAAGCGACAAAGGGAAAACACTTATATGCTTAAGAGTTGAAAATTCTGGCATTTTTATTGTAACCGGAACTACTGTTCATTTCGTTAACTAGTGACTTTGATTGTATCAAAGGAATGCGAGCGTGATGGGGTGGGGTGGATATTCGCCAGGCGGGAATATATGACTCAGCAAATACTATCTGTACAAGAGCATTTATCACTTACATGTGACTGTGCGAGCTTCCAGTGTTCTAGCGGCCGATGTATTTGGGACTGGAATTTTTCACTTACATCTCGTGCCATAAAACGCCAACTGGGATCATACCGTGCGTCTCCCTTTTCCTTCCTTTTCACCATATTTTTCTCCCCCAAAGTTTCATGGTACGGGATCTGGACTGTAGGAAGTCGTCGTACAGCCAGGAACACTGCTGGCAAGTGGCAATGGTTGCTGAGAGCAGCGTGATCGTAATGGAGCTGCCATTCCTAATGGCTGTGTTTCGTTACGTTTATATTTTCCCTGAATGGAAAAATAAAAAAAAGTTTATATTTTAGTAACACTTCTGATGTGTGTGGTGAATATGCTAAATACGAATCTGACGCGCTTTCAAGATGAAGTTTTGTGGCGTTTCGTAGTGCCAGGCGTTTGTTTACGAATGTGTCAGGAACGATTTCACACCAGTCGTTCTACATTAGGTGATGTCTGAAGTTGATACCGCATCGTTAAATAATATTCAATTTATCCGTCCGAAATATATCTCGTTATGATCGACCACGGTAGGCATGTCCTTAGGGTATATCTGTCCGTCTTTCCGTGCAGTCTATTCGCATGGAATAATTCAACTCACACTGGACTGATTATTGTGGAATTCTGTACGGAGAATTTGCACAAGTATTTGTCGACACATTCCAGTGCTGGTTAAATTTGGACAAAACAGGCATTTGGGTGAAGACTGTGTAAATGTGGCATGCTTGTACTGTCGCACTATTTGCGACTTAACACATCCGTTGCTAAAATACGGAGGAATTATCTAATACAAAAAATGACTCGCGACAGATTGTAGTCTGTTGTTAAGATGCGGAAAAGGCGGATATACTTGCTGTGTGGTACTTAAAACGTGGCAAGGCGCGTTTAAATTCAAGGTATATTAGTGTTTTTGTCGGATTATTTACGAATTTGCAGTCTACAGGTTATAACAGTGCAAACGCGCCGGAAGTGTTGTATCCCGGGAATTTGTCATTTTGTTGTCTTAGGCATCTGCTTATTCAGTCTCTGGTTCGAATCCTAATTAATTTTATGCATTGTCCAAGACGACTGTATAGAAAGCACTGATTAGAGGGTGCTGAAGTTAAGTGCAAGATTGTAATGCAATGTCTTGCCACGTTAAGGCAGTGCCTGCCGAACGGTTGAACAGGAAACGAATGAATTATGCATTGAACATTACCACGTGTGATGCACCGCCCACTGTAGCAACAACAGCAGTCGCAGCGGGATACATACAATTTTCGAATCTTGTATGAGCTTCATTCGGAACAAATTTAAGGTGGGCTTGACAATGCAGGTGTTATGGAGGATACACATTGTGTACGAAATTTTAGTGGAATGCGGCCGACCTGGAACGAGGTGATTTACTAACGTTAAAGTGGCGTATTGTATGAGCTGTACTTTGATTTTTGTGGTATCCGTTATAACACTTCGGGTTAAATAACAGTAGGAAATTTCGCGGTCTGTCGCTTAAGGGAATTCTGCTCCAGGACGTTCGTGTAGTTTTGTACCATGTCAATTTTATTACCACTGTTTTAAAACGGGTTTAATAAACAATATAAGTGCCGAATATTTACAACAGCCTGTGATTGTAAGGGGTGTGCATTTTTCTCTTCGTTTCCAATTTGTCCGTACCAGCGCTAGGTCGTACCTTTGTCCACTGCATAGTGGGAGAAGTATGCGGCAATAGGAAAGTCACGAACAAATACTGAGATCTAGAATGCGTGGAAGTTTACCTCCATGCTCATGATGGTGTAATTTTGTAGCTAAAGGTGCCTGCTTTTGCGATGATTAATGAAGAATGGGTTGAAGTCTGAAAGTGTTCGTTTTCAGAAGCATCTGACTCAACGCTACATGACGTCAGTAGTTGATACGCCATAAAATAACCTAAATTGAGCTTCAGATTGGATCTTTTTCTTACCGGAAAATTGCAGTGGTTGACAGTGTTGTTAATTAACCGGATAATAAGTAAACATAATGCAGTTTTGTACGTAGGCTCTAAGGGTTTTCCGAGTCATGGTGCCCCTCCTTTTGCCCATGAAAGCTTTAAAAAACTGACAATTAACCAGGTCACTGTTATGTACCTTAATACGGCGTTCTTTCTTATTTAGAAACACAGCGCCGTAAAACAATCGAATGTCTAGCCAGTCAGAATATTTCACTCTCATGGTGTTTACTGTCTTGGAACCACATTATATGATGCAGGGTTGCAAATCAAAATGACCAGCCTGTCTGAATAATTCAGTAGTCAACTGTTTTTGTTATATTGGAGCCGCATTATTTGATACAGTGACGTCAAATAACCAAGTGACCAACCAGTAAGAATAGTTAAACTTCATACTCTTTTTATATGGAAACCCTCAGTAGTTGCTGCACCGTTTTAAAATAAACGAATAACCAATCAGAAATATCATTGTCTTCTTCGTGTTAATGTCCGGTAAAGTTGAAATCTTTACCAAACACTACCACAAATTCTAACTTATGTTTAGTGCCATAGATGCGTCCTAGCAACCCGATAAACTCCGCCCGCTCTGCCCACCCCGTTCACATTTTGTGTCACTGTTCTTCCAGCCAGCCTTCGTTTTATGTCCGTGTTTACATTTCCGTCTCATCAAAAACGAAGATCGTTTGAAGGTACGGTAGAAGAGAGGCGAAAAACGCGTTTAAACATCATCGCGGCGCTCAACCGTCTTCTGTTTTATTTGTAGTTTCGCTTGCAGACACAGGCAGCGTTAATTAGGTAAAGGAGAATCGCAGCCCATCTCTTTGTTCCACTGCTTTTTAGAAATGGTTTACGTATAGATGGCAGTATCTGTTCATGTGTAATGGGATAGTGTTGTCGGTAGCTGAATATCCAAGTATCGTGGTTTGTTTAACGACGCATAAGCTATACAGCATATAATAATATAATTACGAATTCAGATGGTCGTAGGGAGACGTGGTCATGACTTTTTTGAAGGAACGATTTCTGTTTTCAGATTCTAACGCTGTCTGTGAGATATCTGTTTAAGCAGTAGTTGTCTGAAATTAGGTCTGCCTGAAGCCGTGTCGGTAAAAAAAAAATGGACCCAGGCCCCCCCTCCCGCTTGTACCTAGTATCTAGTCCCATTTTGAGTGCCACTCACCATTTCTCATTCATTGCCACTTGTATCCTGGACTGGTATGCAATTTTATCCACAGAAACATCTTGTTGTTTCACTTAAGTTTATGGTAAACTGGATTAGTCAATGGTTAATTGTAAAGTAAGTGATTCCCTTTTGAGGCAAGGAGGTGTATCTGAGCTGTTGACGGCCGGGAGATGTAGAGCGCTTGTAAGGTGAGTGAGCAGGCTACCGGCTTCAGTCCCCTCCCCTCGATGTCAGTTCCTTCCCACACGTGTTCCTTCTTTCGCTGACCCTTGTGGCCGTCTGAAAATACGCGTCCTCTGCCTGGTCTTCTATCATATCGCCGCACAGCTGGATTTTTCCATGTCCACAGAAGTTTAAACTGACTTCTCAGAACATGAAACTTGTTATGGGCTCGATTTTCCATAAACTATGAAGTTTGCTCGAAGTTTGTGGAACTTGGCATTGTTTATATTAACTTATTGTTATCATGATGCGGGACTGACATATTTTAAACAGTCGGGAATCAAGGACTAATCTAATTTATCTAAGATCTAAAAAAATTAATATGAGTCAGTTTGAAAGATTACACAGTCAACACAGACACATACACATATGCTCATAATTGCTTTGTTCTTTCACCTTTGGTGCGAGGTAAAAATTGAAATTAAAATTTAGAGTTAAGGTTCTCGCAACGGTGTTGAGGAAGGCGTAAGTCTCCTGCAGTGTGAAATCATATCGATTGTAAAGGTTATCTGTGTGTCGAAGGAATTCGGTGCCACGGGTTACGCTCTTCTTGAACTGTTTAGACCCAGAAGATGGAGGAAATAAGCTCATCCGAAACACCACTAAACATAGTGAAGCCACGTTTGATTGCATTCATTGCATTTATACAAGTGGCAAACTTTTTGAAACCACGCGGCACTATGAAAGCTGAACGGTGTAGATATCAGTTCTGCAGATGTATATTTCCGAGTAAAGAGACTCGTGGTCGAATGGGGAGTACCTACATAACCATGCCAATGAATAGCGACTTGGAGGTACAGTAATGGGTCAGTTTCCACCGGGAAATTCTAATCTGTTCTCCGTACTTGTGGAGAAGACGTAGAGGTTGATTGGGCAAGAGGTATTTCTGCTAGTTAATGAGGATTTCGGCCCATGTGCAGTAACTATGCAGCCGATTATGTCGGCTGGCATGAGGAGGTTGAATTTGCGTATAAATCTGAAAGTTTGATACCGTGGCCAAGATTCAAGGTACACAGGTGGCTAACTTATCTAGTAATTACCATGTATAATACGAGTACCATAAGAATTTGCCGGTTCCATAAAAGTGTGGCCAGCTGGGATAGGTGGCCTACTGACAAGGCTGGACAACGTCGCAGGTTTTGCTGTGTTTACCAGTCGACAAAACATTGCATCCCAGAAGCCTTTAAGCTTAGTACTCGTTTAATCCCATAATCATTAACGCCATATAGGAATACAACAGAGAGCTAACAAAAGTACCATGGGCGACATTACTTAGCTATTTGTGGTTTCTAATTAGTTGTTAGCTGAGAATTTAAAGCAATAGACGTTATGTGATGTTGCAGATCTCTGATGCTTAGAATCTACCGGAAGCGTATCCTTGAACGTCGTAGTAGTATCCATCTTATTTTACAATGAAATTCAGCTTACCATGCGATTTGCTGCAGCATCAGGAACGACATTTAGATGTTTGTGAATCTTTTAGTCCTGTTGCAACCACTGCTTGGTTATCGGTATGCCATAGTCTGTATATTTCTGGTGTATAAATTCAGTAGATGAATTTCCTTTTATAAAGTATGTTAGTCGTCTTCACTAATTGGTTGCTGTTCTTTGTTGTACAGGAAATATGATTATAGAACACTATTTCTGAAAAGAGGCAAGTCTCTGAAATTACGTCTGAGGAACATAAAAAATGCGGCGTGAATAGATGCTTGTGCTGCAGCGGAAAGCTCAGTAATGGTATAGGGGATGCTGTTAGGTTCTGCACGTGGGATCTGTAGGCCTAGTCGAAATGAGATGCATGTGGACGAAGCAAAGAAATACATTTTACAGTTGCACAGATACAACAGCCATTATTTTATCTCTAGTCCTGTGGGCATCAAATATTTATCCTTCAGTTGGAGTGGGTAGTGAATGTGTATTTCTCTCAAAAATTTTAGCGCTTTATTCAGGCTTGGTGGGAGGAATATTGAATCTGCTAAATACTGATGAGTAATAGATTCGGAAAACATTTCTTGTGCGTCACGTACGTAGCGCTTAAGTTAAGAGTGCTGTGTGAATATTCTTTGTTAGTTTTTGCCCTAGCGCACGCAGACTGCCCTCGTGGAAATGGTTGTGTGTGATTTCATAAAGATTTTAATCACCCATAATTTTGTTTCTGTATTTATTTGCTGCCAGAGAATCCAGAGCACTGGCTTGTGTACTCTGAATCCTTCGACAAAATGTGATAACTCGCCAGTGTTTTCGAGGGAAGAAATCCGTGCATGATTCAACCATAATATTAGGATGTTCCATGTACTGTAATACAGAACTTTCCGTTTTTATTTTTTGCTGTTTTCAGACACTAAGCGTTCTTCTCATTACTGCTGTAACCGTTTAATGCTTGCAAGGACGTATTTTTTGATATGTTCCAAAAACCCTGATGAATATCCTTACGTTCTTTTGTTAGCAGAGTGGTACTGTGAATTTACACCTCTTATCGTAACTTTATTTTACGTAATGTTTGCCTCTTTCTGCCCCTGATGAGCTACATGAGCTGACAATAATCACGAAAAATCACCAGCATAGGCAGTGGCTCGGTTCAAGTTAGAGGGCAGTGTTCAGGTATCTCGATAGAGTTTGGGTTATTCGATGTGGGTCCATGAACCTTTGGGTTAGGTGTGAGCAGTGTAGGGATTTTGAATTCACCTGCGGAAGTGAACTTGTTATTGGTGTGTATGTTCGCGCATGCGTACGTGTGTATTCCCTCCCCCCGCGTCGGTACTAAGAGGACCAATAATTTGCACAGTTCGTGTAAACGCGACACCATTCGTGTTATGACGGTATGTAATTTTTTACTGATCATTGTTGAGTATGTGCCTTGTATGGCATTAAATTGAACGTATTTCAGTGTAGCAAGCGGGTAAACACATGGTTTAATTTAATGGTGCTGATGTCTGGGATGACACATTCATGTGACCATATTTTGTATTTATAGTGTATACTTACACCGAGGCTTGTAATAATACTGCCACCTGCTGCCTGTGCTATGAAGCAGTTATTACGCTTTTCAGTCGCGCTTTCTGCGGAGGAGAAAGATGGATGTTTGGTTTCCCTACCTCTACTAATCATCTGTATTAACTGATGGTCTATTCGCACGCTAGCTGCGCTGTTGCCTACATGCAGTTGTACTACGTGCCTCAGAATGTCATCGATTTCATCTCATCACATTTGCGGCTGAATTCTTCTCCCTGCCCGCCAGAAGGTTTCTGTTTCACACTCCAGCCAACCAATGTTCCATCCTGATGGTTCTTGTCCCACTTTGCAAACACATGAGTGTTATCTTCCATAAACATGCTGATTCCATTCTTTCCCATTCACTCTACGTATCTCATAATTTTATTCGGTGCTAATTGCAGACATTTCTGTTACGCACTTCATGATTTATTAAATGATGCTGTCAGTAGCTTCGAATATATAGCGTCGAATGCGACGATGTTTAGTGAATATTCAGTTGTAAAGGATGTTAAACGATGTGGTAGTGGCGTAGTTTGAGATGCTGTCGCGGCCTCCTTCCGGAAGGACTAGATAAAACCACGATAAGTATTACGACAGTCTGTGTCACAGCATATAGCGCAGGTACATGGGCACATTTTTATCGCAGTAGGACAGGGTTACGACTTTTATGTATTTTTGTAGACCCTTTTGTCGTGTAGCCAATAGAGTACCGGCAGAATGTAAGCGCTTAGGGCAACGTTAATGCGCACTACGAATGCGGCGTATTTCCGAATGCCAACGGTCCGTAAAGGATTCTGATGTCTTAGATAGAAGCGGTATTTGTGACTGGACACATGTCGCTATCGGGAATCGAAATACGGTTCTATAGTTCGTGGCTATACACGGTATTGACCGATCTGCTGTAGCGTTCTTACGAATAAGGTTGCCAGATAAACTGCGTTTTCGGTAAACTATGGAGCTGGCATAGCGTAGTAGGTGTGGGGACTAGTTGCAGGTTGGGCGGTCCGGGGCTTGAATCCCCGCAGGGGTAAGAGATTTTCTCTTTCCGAAAACCGTTCAGACCGGTTGTGGGTCCCATCAGGTGTCGAGTTTAAGAGTAAATGAAACTATACGTGTACTGCCACTGTATTTCTGCATGGCGTGGATAGGGACAGCGTTACCTTTGTGTCACCAGTGAAATATGGCGTCCGTACTGATGAACGGCGGTGCCGCACGTGGGCATGACCGTTTGTAGACCTGCTTAAAAGCAAGTGGCCGTGTTGTCCGTGTCATCATCAGTTGAAATATCGGATATTCTGCACACTGTAACTGGTCGTTTTGCAACTACAGCAAACATGCTGTCATTGATATATTGGTCGTGCTATTTCACGACGCTATTTCAACTGTGTCCTCGTTGACAGTATAATATTGTGTACGAGACTGGAAAGGATGTAAAGCGATTGCGACGTATTTTAAGGAACTGAACCAACTCTATGCCTTCGGAATATTTGAAGGAGAGGGCGAGAACTTTCGGGTAACCGATGTTCTGTTGGAGATTCGATCCCTTGACCTTCCATATACGAAATATTAATGCTAACCAATACATTTACGAGTATCCCCAACGTTCGGGTGTTCAAACAGTTGTGAACTGATGGTCAGTGACATGTTTGGTAGTCGTTAATGAACTGAGAGATACTGAACTTGCTGTATACTTCTTATGTGTTACAGTAAATTTCCATTTTCATTACGTTACAATAAATGTATGCTGATGACAGGTGGTTACTTGCAGTAGCCTTCATGGCTGAACAGTGGAGGATTACCGAACACTCCGTATACTGCCGTGTTGTGGCTGTCCAGTCCGGGTGAGAGCAGTCACGCTAGATGATGGACGTCCTTTTGAGGGGCAGGGAGCTGGAAAGAATAGATTTTTTTAAAGTACGAATCAGGATATTCGTACACCGCATGTTATGTTGGTGGGCTGCTGGAACGTATTTCACTTTATGCCTTTAATTTCAGAGCATATTAGAGAAACCACCCGAATCATTCTGGTGTATTTCATAAATCCACTGCTGTTTTGGGGCGTGCATACATTCTTGAAGCTTGTCATTGGACAGCATTCCTATTTTAATGTTGTCCTCAAAGTACCCGATGAAGTCGGGGGCTTTCTTCAGCCTCAGCGCATCCAGCTTTCCGTCGGGATTAACCATCGTATGGTCTGTATCCAATACGCGAGCTACTTTGTTTACGCAGTATACATATCTTATACTCCGGTCCGTATTCAGTTTATCTGAACTTCCTGTATTCGAAGATCTGAACAATACAGGGAACTCCCCGTTACGTAATTTTCTCCAGTCAGTTGTTAGCTAACGCGTTTTGTATGCCCACTTTGTCTTTGTGCTTTATGTCAATATCTCTCCGACGTTCGCCTGCTAAGTACGGATTGTTTTCAAGAGTTTATTACGAACATAATCAGCACGTTTCTTATGCTACAAATCCAGCTGTCGTAAATGCGACTTAAATACAGTGAAGGCGTTAAAAGAAATGTCACATGGCAGAGCGTCATAAAGTGTGACAATGATTCTGGTTGTATGTACCCAGTTGAAATCTCAGTCCATATCCGATTTTGTGGTTTTTCTCGGGAAAACTGCGGAACATTGGTAGTGTAGGCCGCGACCGATCGACCTTCCTACAGACTCATGCTTGATAGCAATATAGTATTCATTATACACTGCTGCACTTAAGGACTTGTTTACAGAGATCATAAATCGGCGTTTTCTCGTTCAGTGCTCCTGGGAGCCTTTTGTTCTGGTTTAATTCCCTGAAAGTTTTTGGTTGTGAAAAAATCGTGTTCTAAAATAGCCGAGCTGGCGAATGTACACGATCTGCCAGTAGTTGAGAAAGTTTCCCCTCTAGAGACAAGCGAATTTGAGTTCTTTACATGAATTGCGTTTGTGCCCAGGTATGTACAACGTCATGCAGGTGGTCGGGAAAATATAGATTTACTGTAAAACTAACTACTACATGTAGATGGGTGATGTGGAGAAGCTTCTGCCTTCTTTCCCAAGATCCTTGTTGTTGAGATTTCCTGGGTCCGAAAGTGGAGTGAACTTACACTCCAGAGAAGTTACTGTTATCCCATAAACTCTGGGTCTTGAACCAGTGGCTGAATTCAGTGTAAGAACTGTCGCAGCTAGTCCAAGTGAAGTAAGTATATAGACGCCCCGGGGGGACAGCGTAGGTAGGTGGTGGAAAGGATCCATTGTTAAAAGCGGAGTGCTATTATTTATGGAATAGCCTAATATTGTACTGGAACGAGTTACAGTACGAAAAAATGGGGTGTGACTTCTTGGCGTGCTATATTATATCAAGCGGTGCAGTAGAAAAGCCGCACTTGTCCATCGTGAAGCTCGCGCTTCTGTGATCCTCCTCCTGCTGGGTTACAAGTCGGGCTATACACGTGATTATAGTACTGTACTGTAAGAAATCAGTGACGGACAGTACAATGTGTGTTTAACAAACGCGTATTGGTGAAGTCGAGTTGTCCTCGAAGCTACTCCATACATTTCGAATGACGTCCTGTAAATTTAATGTAGGTCCACTGTTCTATATGCAGCTGAAGTGGATCTTGATAGAGTTTCTCAGAATCGGCTATCACAGTCTACACGTAGAATACGTAGCCTAATTTTGTACTTACTTTTAAAATTTACGTAATTACTTACTTACTTACTTACTTACTTACTTACTTACTTACTTAATGCAGCAGTTTCCTTCTTGAGAAGCTAACCGGTTCTCAGCTAGTCAAATTCCCCGCATTTTATGGAACCCGAAGGTTTTTTACCGCGTTTACAAGCTCCCGTCACCTGTCTCTATCCCAAGTGAGATCGATCCAGAGCATGCCCCCCCATCCCACTTACTGAAGATCCATCTTAATATTATCATATTATCTACACCTAGGTCTTCCAGGTGGTCTCCCCCTCAGGTTTCCCCACCAAAACCTTTTGTGCACCTCTCCCATGCGTGCTGCGCGCCCCGATTATCCCATTTTCCATTTGCTCATCCTAACAATATTCGGTGCGGCGTACAGACCATTAAGCTTCTCATTATGTAGTTTCCTACATTTCCCTTTTACCTCGTCCCTCTTATGCCCAATATTCCCCTCAACACCCCATTCTCACACACCCTTAGCCTACGTTCCCCCCTGTATGTGTGTGACCACGTTTCACACCCATACAAAGAACAAGTAAAATTATATTTCTGCATATACAAATTTTTACTTTTTTACTTTTTTTGGGGGG
>Ga0268261_10003648_pt1 | contig 11354 bp, 14 predicted proteins | sample TergutNc150P1_FD_190353 | JGI IMG/M metagenome (GOLD analysis project Ga0268261, IMG submission 190353) | Nasutitermes corniger P1 segment gut microbial community from laboratory colony in Florida, USA - Nc150 P1 (SPAdes) (version 2) | ecosystem: Host-associated > Arthropoda: Insects >... | reverse complement strand
TCCAAAGCCTCTTCCAAAGCCAGCTCTCCACATAGTGCGATCCAGAGCTTCCTCCTTCAAATGAGAGTATCCTCTCCTTTCCTTAAGGTCATCCAGTAGCTTCCTACGTCTTCTTCCTCGTCTTCCTGTCACTTATATCCCCCCTTTTATCTTTCCTTCAATAACCCGTTGTAGAAGGCAGTTTCTACGCAAAATGTGACCAATCCAGTGCGCCTTCCGTTTATGTATTTCATGTAGGATATTCCTCTGCTCCTTGACTCTAAGCAATACATCTTCATTTCTCACATGATCAGTCCAACTGATCTTTTCCATCCTTTTCCAACACCACATTTCAAAACTTTCCAGGTGTTTCTGATCACCCTATACTTTTTTTTTTTTTTTGGGTGGTGCTGCGACCCAACGCAGGTCATGGCCTCCTCATTCTTGAGGTTTCTAGATCACACACAATGACGCACCACAGTCGGTAGGACTCCTCTGGACGAGTGAGCAGCTCGTCGCAGAGACCTCTACCTGACAACACACAACACTCACAACAGACAAACGTCCATGCCCCCGGTGGGATTCGAACCCACGATCTCAGCAGGCGAGCGGCTGCAGACCTACGCCTTAGACTGCACTGTCATTGGGACCGGTAATCACCTTATACTACTGCCTAAAAATCTCTTACTCAAGATTTATAATCTTAAACACAGAGCCAAAATTAAACCTAAAATCCCACAAAAACGAAACAACAAAAAACATCACAGCACTAATTTTGTCATCACAGCTGCACACACATTAGTGACTGTTATGGTGAATACTATGCATTTGTTTGCGCACATTAGTGTTGCAAGCAATAAGTACCATCTTCATAGACCAATTGGCAACCTTTCGTTCGTTCAGTAAAATACATGCTATGCTGGCTTCAAAACTTTAACCAGTTTATCTTGTAGGCTCAGAAGACAGGTGAATGGAAATGGTGCATTTAGAGCAGCATAAAGAAGATAATTCAATACATTCTTCTTTACTCTGGTGATGAATTTTTAATGTTCAAAAGGGCTATTTATATATCTGCTGTGTTTAACTGATACTTTGTGTTCAGTCATTATGATATTTCTCCTTTGTACTAGTTCTGTATGTTTTGTATTTCTTTTGATTTATTGCACACCATGTCAGTTTGACTGTGACATTGTAAGGTTGTAAGAATGTCATGTAAATTGGTATAATTTGTTAAAAGTTTGAAGTAAACTGTTATGAACACTTGACACCACATTTTGTTGCAAGCATGCAGTGTGTAACAGAAGAGGGGCACGTAGCAATAGCAGAAGAGGGGCACGTAGCAATAGCAGAAGAGGGGCATGTAGCAATAGCAGAAGAGGGGCACGTAGCAATAGCAGAAGAGGGGCACGGAGCAATTGCAGAAGGGGGGCACGTAGCAATAGCAGAAGGGGGGCACGTAGCGATGGCAGAAGGGGGGCACGTAGCGATAGCAGAAGGGGGGCACGTAGCGATAGCAGAAGGGGGTCACGTAGCGATAGCAGAAGGGGGGCACGTAGCGTTACTGTGTGGAGTGAAAACTGTAAAAATATTTAATGTCTGGGTCAAAAGAATGAGCAGACTTCAGAAATGCTGTGTGATGTTAATGCTGGAGTCTCTGATGTGTGTTCAAGGAATCAGTCCGTATGTGAAGCAGATAGACACTGTGGCGGCCGAATGGCCTGCGGCGACCAATTATTTGTATCTTACTTACAACGGTTCGGCACATGACATACCATTTCCTGGCGGTCACACAATGGTTATAGGTAAGCTATGATGGTAGATGTGGCTAGATGCTGGACGTATCGTTTATTGGACTATGTACATGGTTGAAATCTCTTGAGGATTCTGGCCTTCTGGGATGTGAAACTGTGTTTCTGGGTGAGTGGTGCGCATTGCTGTGACGGAACACGTTGCGTTCTTACCTTGAAATGGACGTGACACGGCATCATGTTCCAGAATACCAGAGTCCTCAGTTGTACTGCTGTGAACGCTCAACACAGTGTGTTTCTTGTTGAGAAGTTAATGGTCACTGAGCTGGTTACATGCTTTGGCTTTTATGGGTGTGGACAGTTGGTTACCAGATTCACCAGGGCCTACAAAGTTCATTATCATATGTTGTCCTTTCAGTGTGTAACATGAACTTATATTACAGTTCGGTACTAGCAGCTTATTGGTAAGTATAATGATAGAATGTGATACTGATGAAAGACACAGCAAACAATAGAACAAGACTTTGAGATGTAACTTGTAACTTGTGAGTTCAAGATATTATGTTTGTTAGGATGACTGTTGGGGATGACCCAAAAGGGCCAAACTATGTAGAGGTGATGAGTAATTTTGATAGCATAACTGCTGGTGTTATGCTGAGATGGTTTGAATATCACTGAATTGTGACTTGTGTTCAGGTTGTGTGCAAACAGTTTTTTGATTATGTTGTATGTTTTCTTCTGGGTAATTCCCCGGCATCTGAATTTTATATGCCGACGTTTCGGAACACTGTCTGTTCCATCTTCATAGGCAGGTAGGTGTATAATGACTAAATTTGAGAATTGTTGGGGTATCCATGCGGGAGAAGGTTTGGCTCGAAAATAGCCTGAGCCAATAGGAAGGAGGGTGATGGGGTAGGGGTGGATCCGTAACCAGACCCACCCCTAGCCCGTCACCCTCCTTCCTATTGGCTCAGGCTATTTTCGAGCCAAACCTTCTCCCGCACGGATACCCCAACAATTCTCAAATTTAGTCATTATACACCTACCTGCCTATGAAGATGGAACAGACAGAGTGTTCCGAAACGTCGGCATATAAAATTCAGAGACCAGGGAATTACCCAGAAGAAAACATAGAACATACAGAACACGGCGAAAGTTTGAAATCAAGAATTTTTTATTAGCCGGAAGACCATCAGCTGTTAAAGAAGATCCAGTAGCATGGAGTCAGGATGTTAGGGCAATACTGGTTGTTTGTAAATGGGATGTAAACGTCATAGATAACACAGTTTGTCTGTATGACAAAACCAATCACTTAGTACTGTTCAGGGAAATAATCACTGTTTGTTCTGAGATCAATATACAACCCATAAGTACACTGTGTGGACAGAACGTAGAATTTGCAAATGTTAAACCTGGTGGTAAGGAGAGTTGCCACTCCTCCAGTGGTGTAAACGGTTTAGTGTGATAGTGCTGTTTGTGTTGTTGTGGTCTGGTACTGAGTTTGTAATCAGTACTTTACAGGATTGTTGTGTATCCATACTAACAAAGTAATTGAAATGCTTCAGGATCAGGGGTGTACCGCATAGGCAGCTCAGTCGAGTTTGACTGGTGTGCAGTTGGGTGCCTTCGAGAGCTGCGTAACTTGGGCAGGAAGACTGTGATGGTGAACTACAATCCGGAAACTGTCAGCACAGACTATGACATGTGTGACCGCCTGTATTTTGAAGAGATTTCTTTTGAGGTACATTGCATTCTTTACTGGCGGTTTTTATGGCTGCAGCGGTTAGTGAATTGGCTTCATTAAGTAAGTCTTCAGTGTTGTGCTGTAGTCTGTGAAACATTTGACGTTTGTGTGACCATGCATTGTGACATTTGACGTTTGTGTGACTGTGCATCGTGACATTTCCTTATAATAAACCAACTAGATGCACTAATTTCTCAAATTTAGTTTAGAAGGAAACTCTACATGTTTCGGACAGTTCCTCTGTCCATCATCAGGAGTTTTTCACTGTACACACAGCAATGGTATATGTCATACAGGTTTGCTGACAGCTTGCAAGCAGGATATCCCACTTGTAAGCCATCCGCAAACCTGTAGGACATATACCATTACTGTGTGTACAGTGAAAAACTCCTGATGATGGACAGACGAACTGTCCAAAACATGTGGAGTTTTCTTCCAAAATAAATTTGAGAAATTAGTGCATCTGATTGGTTTTATTATAAGGAAATCTGTGAAACATATTCTTATCTCAGTGAGAGGCTTCCAGTATAATAAATTTGTTGAAATATTTGAGGCTGTCACTTCAGTGTGTCCACGTACAGGCAGGTCCTGTTTTATGCAATTTCTTTTTGCATGTTATCACTTTAATGTGACTTGAAAATTTACACCACTCTTTGAATTTACGTGATAATTTTTGGTTTAACTCGATTTGGCATAGACTATCCATGGCCTCACTTGTCTTATGTTGAAGGCTAGGAGAGAGTGATGTCACTGTCGCAATGTCAGTGCCGTGTGTGGATCGATTATGTTGGTGATACAGTCACATGGTTGATGTAGTTCTCCATTCAACAGCATTGGCTTTTGTTACCAAAATTAGAGAGAAACGTAAATCTGCATTACCTTGTGCAGTCCAAGTGAAAAATGGGCAAAAGACAGTCGGTACTGAGAAGACATTGATGTAAAAAGCCACTTCGAAAAAGATGAACGAATTGTTTACATATGTCGTAATGTTAGATGGGCTTATAGTAAGGTATGTACAATTGGTGATAATGCTGATAGAATTACAGAAAGTGCTAAGTGAGGAACTGAAGTGTTTGTATAGCCGATCTACCGCAGTGCTGTCAGAATGAACCGTACCAAAACTATAGATGGGCGTCTCTTGCATTTTATTGCATTATAAATAAATGCATATATTGCATAGAAGTGGATGTATACTGTACAGCAATGTATATATGTGATATATACAGTACATATATACTCTACAGAGCCGTATGGTCACACACTGTATAGGATGAGGTCAGTCCCCAAACCCCCAGGAAATACACTGTTTTGAATTGGAATTTTGTGTTCGATTTGTGTGACATTTTTCATGGATATAACCCTGATGTACGAGACCTGCCTGTATACACGTTTCAGGTGATGTGACACTGTGTCGTCTGATGACTGGTTCCTGATGTTCTGGAGAATCATTGTGCGTCATGCATGGATTTCATTTCTCTGAAGATGGTGGGACTATAATCCTGTACTCACCCACTGATATGGCATCACATGCCAGCGGACTTGTATTCTCATTGTAATTTCTGTGTCCTGGTCCAGTCCATGTACAGTACGCTGCTGCTACTGACGTAGAGTTATTATTGTTCTTCATGTTAAAATCTTTTTTGTGTCCCCCCCCCCCCCCATTCATATCGTCCATCTTGATACTATCACAGTTTATTATTCCCCAACTGATGCACAAGTGATTGTCTTAAAACAACATTAAAATTTACATTAAAATAGCTGCGACATGTTTCGGTGCAGTCACACCATCTTCAGGGAGCGCATTGTCCGTGCTTGCTAAAGTTATTAAGTTACACTTTGTTAAAATAACCAATTATGGTTCATCAGTGTGTGATTAAATCAGTGGTGATGTGGCTGCATATATTGGTAGCGTCCTTGCTGATGTGTGTACGTCACACTGTTCAGGAATACAGTCTACTCCTGAGCAGTGCGACATTCACACATCAGCAAGTGTAAGGCCAGCCAATTTCGGTATGATTCAATTTGGAAATTATATTAATACGGTACCTGATACATTGTTATTCATTACAGACACTTCCAATATATGCAGCCACATCACCACTGATTTAATCACACATTGATGCACCATAATTGACTATTTTAACAAAGTGTAACTTCAGTGAGCACGGATAATGCGCTCCCTGAAGATGGTGTGACTGCACCGAAACATGTCGGATCTATTTTAATGTAAATTTTAATGTTATTTTTAAGACAATCAAATGTGCATTTGTTGGTAAATAATAAACTGTGATCTTTTCTGTTTGTTAAGTCACAGGATCAACAGACTGCAGCAGTTTTTTTTTTCCATATAAGAGGGTTTTTTTTAATTTCCATTGTTCTGTTGATATTAATTTGTAGCCAGTAGGACTAAAATTAAAAATTTTCCCTCTGCTTCATTAAGTACCATGTCATTAAGGTACATGGGGGAGTGGAACTGTAAGCCTGCACATTGTTAATTTTGGCAGTAATTGGAGGGGAGTGCTAAGCTTCACACTCCAGTCACTTTGCCTCCAGGGAGGTAGATCTGTATATCCCCTGAGTAGGAAGGTGGTTGGATCTCAGAGCTGTTGTGGGCATTTAGTGTGAGAAAAGTCTTGCCTGTGCTGGAATCCAGTCGCTTTTCCTCAGTTGTCCATTCTTTGGCCTACTGACTGTATTTACTGAGCTGTCCTGGCTGATAGGATGAGGTTGGAAGCAGACAGGATAAACAAAAACACAATGGAACAGACCCATCTGTTATCACAAGCCACAAATCCCTGCATTGTGTGGAACTGTAAGTTTTATGATCATATCTGTAAAAGCCCATGAGTCTGTACTGTCCCATACTGTTTCTGTATTTTGTATTTTAACGTTCTCCCATCCAGCCCTGGTCTTCCAAGTAGTCTCTTTCCTTCAGATTTTCTTGCCAAATATCTGCCAGAAGTTATAAGTTGAGGAGTACAACCGATGCCATTAATTTGTCTACCTCAAAATGCAAAATTTTGCATATTACTTGCTTTTCAGTGTTGATATTAGAGGTGTTTGTTTGCTGTTCCCATGCAGCTGGTACAGTCCGCTGTTTACAGTGGCTGGATGATCTGGGGTTGGGTTCCCAGCAGGAAAAGAGATTTTGCTCTTCTCCAAAAGTCCAGACATGCTGTGGAGCCAACCCACTCTCCTATGTGGTAAGTGCCAGGGATTTTCTCTGCTGGGGACATCTGATGCTGAAGTTGCTGACAAGTGCAACTGTACCTCTGGTGTGCCTTAGTGGTGTGCTCCTGTTATGTTTCGTTGGATTGCTCCATTATTGTTTAGTGAACTGTAAAATTGTGAAGCTCATGAAAGGGATTTGTCTATTGCAGATACAGTAGTGTTGGGACCCCTTGTGGGGGCCTAGTAGAGAGTGTCTGTTATGTATGTGACATCTGTCTGCCGCAGGTTGTGATGGATATATACAATGTGGAGAATCCTGATGGAATAATCCTGTGTATGGGGGGACAGTTGCCCAATAACATTGCCATGGCTCTACATCGCCAGCAAGCACGTATTCTGGGCACATCTCCTGAGTCTGTAGATGGAGCTGAAAATAGATTTAAATTCTCTCGTATGTTGGATCGCATTGGAATCTGTCAACCTAGGTAATGCAGTGTGCATTAGTCATGTGTAAGGTTTATATTCTCTCAGTTTGTAGCTTTACATTATTCCGGAAATTAATTATTTTTTGCACTTCATTATACACTAAGTTATGAAATGTCATGTGTACTGTGTTCTGTGTACTGTGTTCTGTGTTCTTGTGATTTGAGTTTGTCCAGCAGTACTGGTGCAAATTCCTGCCGGCTGGAATATGACACTTTGTTTACAGGCAAGTAGTTCACAATGATCCTGCAGGTAAAGGCTGTATGAACCTTTTGAGCCCTGGAAACTTTTCACCCTGTGACGCAGGGAATGAAACAATTTCAAACAAAAGTTGTACTGGAAAAGAGAACATGTTTTGTGACTGGCACACTCTTTCCGTAAGTCTTATGTTGATTTTTAAAACAAATGAAGATGAGTGCAATGATAAAATGTTTACACTGTACATGCACTTTAAGAAACACAGCAGTAATCGATATAGTCACGCAGAATATTACTGGATACGTTATGAATATGTGGTTGTTTTCTCTTGTACTCGTATCCTGACCGGACCCTGTAGGCACAACGTGTGTGTTAACAGTGTTTTGGTTTTCACATTTTACCTTTTGAAACATTTTTGCAAAAGAGCTCTATATGCTTTTGCAAACATCGTGTCAGATGGCTTTGTTGTACTTTTCTGTTGTCATCAGCAACAAGACATTCTGCTGAAATCTCTGAGAAGGTCCATTAAGATGGCTGATGTGACCTCGTGGTCATTCTATACAAACGTTTATCATATTGTTAGAGTTACGTTTATACATGTTAGGTTTGTGAAATGAATGTGTTGATTCTGGCATAAATAGTGATGACACCTGTGACCTTGCTACAGTCTGATGTAAACCTGTTTGAGTGGGTTCTGTTTTTACAGCATCACTGCTGAAATTCATAACAAGCTGTGATTTGGTGTATCTAAACTTATTGCTGATAGCAGAACGTATGCTGCTAGCATGTGGATACAGTGAACTCTGAAAACAAAGCTACTGGTGTCAATGTAAAGTGAAATATAGTCCTTATGAGGGGACATGTTACAAGTACAGTATGTCCCTGTGTATAATACCTCATGTGAGTTACACCATGATAGTTATGGTTGCTGTTTTCTCTTTGTGGAATGTGCTGAGGCAGAAGAAACAATTGAGTAGAGAAACTAGTTGCCATGTTTACTGGCTGTGTTCTGTTTGAGGTATCTGCTGAGGTGGAAGAAATGATTGACTGTCCATTGTATATTAAAACATAGCAGAACCAGATGGCAGCACAGCAGTATATGGGATTCATGCTTGGTTTGCTGTAAGAATAAAGAGAGGACGGATGAAAGAAGCCATGAGTGGCGTGTCAGTTTCGTGGTGGTAGGCCATGGGCTGGATGATTGTTCAGTTTCGTACAGAGGCAAAACATTTGTCTCTTCTATGTATGGACTGGCTGTTGGTCCCACCCTGCATCCTATTGTGTGGGAACTTGGAGCTCTCTCCCTGTGGGTAAATTGGTCAGGGAGTGTTGTTTGAATGCTCATTTGGTCAGGGAGTGTCATTTGAATGGTCAGTTGGTCAGGGAGTGTCGCTTGAACACTCATTTGGTCAGGGAGCGTCGTTTGAATGCTCATTTTGGCAGGGAGTGTCATTTGAACACTCAATTGGTCAGGGAGTGTTGTTTGAATGCTCATTTGTTGAGGGGGTGTTCCTTGAATGCTCATTTGGTCAGGGAGCATCATTTGAACACTCATTTGGTCAGGGAGCATCATTTGAACGCTCATTTGGTCAGGGAGCGTCATTTCAACGCTCATTTGGTCAGGGAGCATCATTTCAACGCTCGTTTGGTCAGGGAAAGTCATTTGAACGCTCAGTCAGAGAGTGTCATTTGAATGCTCATTTGGTCAGGGAGTGTTGCTTGAATGCTCAATTGGTCAGAGAGTGTCATTTGAACGCTCATTTGGTCTGGGAGTGTCATTTGAACACTCATTTGGTCAGGGAGCGTCGTTTGAATGCTCATTTCCAACCAGTGCCAAGGTTAAGAACAAGTGGAGCTATGTCTCTGCTCCCTCTGTATTGCTTTATGGTGTGGTCAGAGACAGCTTTACCTTTACCTTTTACCTTTATTTTTCACATGATGGACTTATGGCTAGTAACCATACATTTTTTCTCAGTGGTTAATTTTGGTTGATGTTAAAACAGGTGGAAGGAACTCACGAATCTCAAGTCAGCCATAGAGTTCTGTGAAGAGGTGGGCTATCCTTGTCTTGTACGACCGTCTTATGTACTGAGTGGAGCTGCAATGAATGTGGCACACTCTCCACAAGACTTGGAGACGTACCTCAAGTCTGCAAGTGACGTCAGCAAGGAGCATCCTGTTGTGATCTCCAAGTTCCTTCTGGAGGCTAAAGAAATTGATGTTGATGCTGTTGCATGTGACGGCGTTATTCTGTGCCTGGCCGTCTGTGAACATGTTGAAAATGCTGGGGTCCATTCGGGGGATGCCACCCTTGTTACACCCATTCAAGACATCAACCCCCAGACTCTGCAGAAGATTATGGCAATTTCAAAGGCAGTTGCAGGAGCCTTAGAAGTCACTGGGCCCTTTAACATGCAACTGATAGCCAAGGTAAATGGTGTGATATGTTTCTGTACTGTGGTCATGCGAAGCGACTCTTTGTTTTTTGGTTTGCAGTCATACTTTTATCTGGCAACAGTGGAATGCTGAGACTGTACCGTACTGTTACTAGTATTCAGTGTTGTCATCAGAACAAAAACAGATTGAATTATGTTCTGTTTGATTGTAGGACAATGAACTGAAAGTGATAGAATGTAATGTCCGAGTATCCCGCTCATTTCCCTTTGTCTCGAAGACGCTGGACTTTGATTTTGTGGCGATGGCGACTCGCGTGATTGTCGGAGAGAAGGTGGACCCAGTTGATGTGCTCGCGGGCTGTGGGAAGGTGGGCGTGAAGGTGCCTCAGTTTTCATTTTCACGGCTTACAGGTACGATTGTAACTTGTTGGGTCGGAAACTGTGTTGTTTAGCTTTTAATTGATTTAATTAGTTATTACTTATTTAATCCCTTTGGTACAATAAGCAAATATATCTGTCCTACATTTTCTTACTGTTACTGTAACAAGTGGATTTCACACCACAGTTAAAAAAAAAAAAAACCCTTTCAAGTGCATCAGTGAGAAAAATACCCACATTTTTTCAGAAGTTCATGGATGCTGCCATCTGTGAGCAATAGCAGAACTACTTATAAAAGAGGTATGAGAGTGAGTGAGCGAGTAAATGAGAGAGAGAGAGAGAGAGAAAACATACAGGAGAGCTTCAAAAGTAACCAACACTGTTTTTGTGTGTGTGTGTGTCCCACCATTCAGAGGACCGTGCATCATGATATATTCTTATAATAAAACCAGCGAGATGCAGTAAATTTGAAATTTACTTTTGGAATAGAACTCTACATGTTTCGGACAGTTTCTCTGTCCATCATCAGGAGTCTAGCACTGTATACATAAGCAATAAGTATATGTCATACAGGTTATGCTGACTGCTTGCTAGCAAGCAGTCAGCATAACCTGTATGTATTGCTGTGTGTACAGTGTTAGACTCCTGATGATGGGCAGAGAAACTGTCTGAAACATGTAGAGTTCTATTCCAAAAATAAATTTGAGAAATTAGTGCATCTGCTTGGTTTTATTGTAAGAATAAGACTATGCTTTGTAGCAGTGTCAGTAGTTGTAATTATTAACTGAAGCAGTTCTATGCAGACTTGTGAGGAAGCTGCTGTGTGTGTATCAGTTTATTTTCTGTTCTTTGCATATTTTTGTGTCACCATTTTTCTTGGTGCACCATAAATCCCTTTGGATATTTTTGTCACTTACAGTAATATAGCTACTGAATATAGCTACAGTAATATAGCTACTGAATATAGCTACAGTAATATAGCTACTGAATATAGCTACAGTAATATAGCTACTGAATATAGCTACAGTAATATAGCTACTGAATATACTGAAAAACCATTCAAAAAAGGCAAAAAAAATTGGTTTTCATTTTTTGGTGGAGACTTGGCAGTGGTTTATTAACCCTTAGGTTACTAATGTCATATATATGGAGCACCTATTCTTGATGTTTCTAGATCACACACAACGACGCAGCACAGTCGGTAGGACTCCTCTGGACGAGTGATCAGCTCGTCGCAGAGACCTCTACCTGACAACA
>Ga0268261_10003647_pt1 | contig 11357 bp, 9 predicted proteins | sample TergutNc150P1_FD_190353 | JGI IMG/M metagenome (GOLD analysis project Ga0268261, IMG submission 190353) | Nasutitermes corniger P1 segment gut microbial community from laboratory colony in Florida, USA - Nc150 P1 (SPAdes) (version 2) | ecosystem: Host-associated > Arthropoda: Insects > Digestive... | reverse complement strand
CCTGAGACGGCCGGGCTCGCTAGGTCCATTAATACACAGCCGGCTGTGAGACGCAATTCAGAGACCAACCCAACATCACAGCACAACAGGGGCATGTATTGAAGTCAATAAAAATTAATTTTGCATTAGTAAAATATAAATGTACAAAATTGCCATTTTCGCCTAAAAATTAGTATTAATAGGTGCGCCATGTGTTATAAATGTAGTATGCCAATGGGTTAAACACTGTGTGCTGTGAAGTACATGTAGGTAAACCTTTGTTGCACATATTTCCTGTTTAGTATGGCCTGAAACAAGGAGGCTGGATTGTCATTGGTTTCCTACCTTGCCATAGAATGTGCCATTAGGAAAGTTCAGCAGAGCTGGGAAGAACTGGAACTGAATGGGACACATTGCCTTCTGGTCTGTGCTGATGATGATAGTTTACAGGCAAAATCATAAACTTTGTTAATTTGTAACCTATGTGTGTCCTATATTTTGAATGCAAATGTGGCAACACCCCTAGCATTCTATTTTGAAAATTAGGTACTGGGTCCCCACCACCTGGTGGGCTTTTCTACGTCTCCAATGGGAATTTCGGGTAGTCACCACCAAGTTCACAGTGTTGTACATAGACTTCATATCTAGTCACTGTAAGATTTAGAAACATCTCCTTCATAACATATGCCATGTGTTGCAGTGATGTCCACCGTTTGTGATTTATTTGCGTTTCTGGCTTACATCATGCACTAACTTTACAAAACTCCAAACAAGTACGAGTTAAGCAAAGCATATATCCACAACTGATGTTGAGTTTAGGTGCAGTTTCTGCAAGTGTAATGTGCCTCTTCTTGTAGATCAGTGTGTTGACATATGTGATAATATCATGTTGCTGATGTGTGAGGGGATCATCAATATTTGTTAAGAGTTTTTTTTATTTAAACATTTCAGCCCTCATATAAAGTACTTTCTGTGACATTGTAGAGCATTTGTTGTTGAATTTTGTTCACTTACACATGTTGTGGCCACAAAAATCTCATAACAAATCACTGTCCTTCTCTGATGCCATGTTTTTGTCTCCCATTTTTCCTTCCCGCTTTACTTGATGCCTTGTAATTTTCACTGTCTCTCTGCCTTTGTTTCTTTTGTCATACCTAACTAAAAACAACATGGTAAAGATATGTATCTCAGGACTCATTTTATTTTCCTGTAAATAGGGAATTAAGCCAGTAGTCCCTTTTCTCTGTCCATATATTGTAACTATTGCGCAAGTGCAAGATGTAGCATGTTTATGTGGTCTTGTTGCAGAGAATCACAGCGGTCGAGTTTGAAGCCTTATGTATCACAACAGCAGCGTTCTGCAACTCTTCCAGCAAACTCATCTGTCATGGGCAAGTGAAATGTGTGTGTAGACTAATGTTTGGACATGAATATTGTCATGTGATGGTCAGGGGTCAGTTTTATGCTGAATCCAAGCACACACATGTAGGAGTGGCTAAGGTGGTATAGATGGCTGAGAGTGGGTTAATTGGATGGTGTATTTGGGTCAGTTTTCTGGGAATGGTGCCAGGTACCAGTAATGAAATGCGCAAAACAACTTGAGTTTGTCCATCTAATGAATGGTACTAGCCATACCACATCTTGCAGGATCTTAAATTCTAATGCAGAACTATTTTTGTAGATTGTGTATGATGGTACAAATGCTATAATTTAAATTAATTTGTAACAACTTACCAGGATGTATGATAGGGGTTGGTCATGACCAAAATGAAGCCAAAGTGTTTGTTGTTGCTTCAGTAATAGTTATAACCCTGTTCGTTTCTTGCTCAGCTTTGATTACCCCTAGATGTCTGACATTCCTACTTTGTCACAGCTAAGCTCTTGCTTACTTTACAATAAAAACGGAAGAATCAGTACTCTTGCTCACTTAAGGATGCCTCATCCTACAACTTTCGTGCCAATTAACATAGTGAAGTTGAATCTTGAAGAATTTTTAAGTAGGAAACTAGGAACTGGTGCCAAAAGGCACTTACACTTGTAATAATTCTTCTCAAATGTGAGTGCAAGAGCTTTCTGAGTGCTATTTTATTTCATGACCATGGTAACAGTTGGTCAACCATGTGAATTGTGCCTTTAACATAACCAGGGACATGAGTGAGAGATGGAATAACGTCCATGCATAATTCTTGTAAGATTTTACCATCACGTTTGAGATGATTTTTCTTCTACCAGTGAAGATTATGATGCTGCTGCATTCAAGTCATACCATTTTATTTACCAGTGTATAATATTCATAATATAATAATATTGAAAGAGTACTATTTTGTAGATATTGTGCTGATCATGTGTATGGGAGAGAGTAATGTATACATGTCAATAAAAGCAAAAGACTAAAACAAGCCCTTATTATGTCCCCACGGCATGATCAGAAATTTTCTTTCTTTTTTTCTTTTACATTTCTTTTTAGGTTGTGCTGGTGTGTCAAGTGTTGTTAACTGGAAAAGAAATTGAAGTAACAGCTGAACTAATCAAGTAAAAAATCGCAATTTGCCTTTTTCCTGAAGTCACATGAATGTAAGATTTGTTGTAAATTTACTTCTGTGTCTACCCCTCCAGTTCCATGAAGTAGGCACTTCATGCATGTGCTTGGGATCAAACCAGTTGCATCATAGAAGGTTTGAACTTACAATGCAAGCATAGTTCCTGTTTGATGACTGGACTCAGCCTAACTGTAGGCATAACAGGGTAGGAAGTCACATGTAAGGTTTGCCTGTCATCACCATTTTATACTCTTAACTCCTCATGTTCTCACAGTTTTATGTTTGTTTCCAAGTTCTTACATTTTATGATCATGAATTTGTTTCTACATTGATTGGAAGCTTTCTGGCTAAGAAGACATACTTTGGTCTGCTAAATGCATTGGCATGTTCTCAACATACAGCAGAAAGTATATTCAACATGTAACCGTTTGGAGTAGGTTCAACTCTCTTGACTGACGTAAGGTTATACATTGGTCCTCGCGTAGATTTATGAGTCCTCCAGGGTGTCACTATATTTGGGGAGAATTAGTCGTTTTGAAGGCTAGTTTGACTTTCTAACACCAGGGTCGTAAATAACGCTCAGGGTTTACTCGAGCGACGGAAGCGTGTCCAACTGACATTTGTAAGGAACCAAGTGTAGTTTTATGACAGGATGGACGACGAAGCACTTGACTTTTGTTCTGTTTTGAGTACGGTCCGAACACAACTGACTGCTAGAAGTCTTATTTGTATCATCTTTTCGAACGTTAGCAGGTCACCCCAAGATAAAGTTAAGTTAGTGAGGGACAAGAGTTCAACGTTAGCGGTAGCAGCGAAGGGGAGGTAAATGTCGTGTGATGGTCTTGTAACTAAAAACAACCGCCGTGGTTACTTCAGATTGCTGACGGCTAGAAGTTGGTGTTAAATTGAATTAAGCGGGAAATAAAATAAACGATCTATTATCAGTAACTAGTGCTGACCCTGTGAAGTCCGTCTGATACAGCCTACACGTAAAATATTCCCTAAGATAGTACATGCAAACCGGCGCGAGTTAGTTAGGTTTTTGTACGGGCAAGAAAGGACGGTTGCAGTGAAGTGGCGACCAACCGCGGGGCTCGAAAAGGAGTGTAATCGTGCACTGTGAAGCAATTAACAAACTGAGTGACTTGACAGAGTGCAACTAAAGCAACGCAAGTGAAAATTCAACCGACGTTAAAGCAAAATATTAGAAGACGTCGGCCGGGGGAGAAAACGAGGCAGAGCTCCACAAGGCTAGAACAGCGGACTACAACCGAAGTACCAGCGTCAGCCGCAGCACGGATACAGATCGTAAAAGGAACCGAACGGCTAGAAACGAGACTGCAGACCAGCAGAGGCCAGGCATCGGGTGACGATGACCGCACGCGACCACCGAGCACCACTCTTCATCACGACGGTATTTATGCAACTGCATCAGTAGTAAAAAAAGGAGAAAATTGCGCAACAAATGGTAGGTGGAAGTGCGTAGTTCACATAGAGTATAAGCTTTATTGTGTGTATAGTACAAATTTGCCATCATGACGGAGAGGACACTCCGTAGTAGGAGCATTTCATTAGTGAGGGATGTCGATGAAGCTGGCCAGGAAAGGTCTTTCATGGAAACCGAAGCAAATAATGCAAGCCAAGAAACTGAACTAGATAGAACTATTGTTGAGGTGAATGAAGATATAAACAGTGTCACTGATAGGCAGGTGAGGGCCCATTCTGATTCAAGTAATAATGTTGTAATGTCAGCAAGTCAATTTCACGAGTTTATTAGTACTGTAAGGAAGAAGTTTGATGACTTAAAGGCTAGAATGAAGTCGGAGAACACTGAATTAGCAGAAAGCATAAAATCAGTATCTGACGAAATGTCAATCAAAATGGAGATTGCGAACAAAAATTTGTCAGACAGTCTAATAAAACAATTTAGAGAGGAGAACGAAAGTCTTAAGAAGGAATTTTCTAGTAAACTAAAGTCAGAGATCTTGAATCTGAGGCGGTGAACCAGCTTCGTAAAGATACAGACCTTGAGGTTACTACTCTTAGTCACAGTGTGGAAGCTGTACGTGAGAAGCTGAATGATAAAGTGAATGAACACATGGGTGTGGCTCAAAGACAGATAGAAAGGATTTCTCAGGAAATGAACACAAGAACTCGCGATCTTGCAGTAGATTTAACGGAGCATATTACACAAACAAATAATGATGTAGTAGCCGTTAGGCAGGAAATGGTTGAGCTAGGAGAACAGATTAGCAGTAAGGTGACAGATGGGGTTAAAAGTGTCAGAAAACGTTATAGAGTGTAGAAACCAAATCCTGGCTGAGAAAGAAAGCAATTTGTTAAAGTTTCAGAAGGTAAACCAAGAAATAGACATCCTAAAAGCGAGGTTAGCTTCTAAGCAGGCCAGTGAAAATCTGTCAGCTTCTAAGGGAAACACTGAACTAAACAAAGTAACACATGTAGAGAGTGCCAGCCAAAACACCATTACTCCATCAGAAAGTGTGAGCGAGGCAAATGTTAGCCATAATGTGTCTACCTGTATTGATGTTGCCAATGTTGAATTGTCTCGTGTAAATAACACTGCTGTTGTAAATGCAACTTCTGAGATGCCCATCAATCGCGACTCATTGAGAGAACTAAGTCTACAATCCTTTGTGGACTGTAATAAACAGTCGGTCGTTACATTTATGCGGGATCTAGGTATGTACTTTGAATTCAAGAAAGTCCCAGAGAATTTAAAATTGCCTCTTGTTCTGCGCGCGGTTAAGGATCCTTTTTGCTCAAAATTGGGTTAGTTCTGAATATCACAAGATAGATTCATATCAGAGTTTCAAGTCCCAATTCTCCAAATTATTCTGGAACGAGCTAGAACAGTCCAGAGTTCGATGTGACATCTATCAGGGGAAGTACGACAGGAACGGAGGGGAGTCCTTGACAGAACATTACGTCCGATATGCTAGTCTTGCGGCAAATTTGCAGCCACCTTTGACTGAGTGTGATTTAGTGACAGCATTAACATCTCATTTTTCCATGGAAATTCAACGCGCTATGCTTGCTGCCAATTTAAGGTCGTCCCAGGAGGCACTGGCATTCCTAGGGAGAATGCAGTCATTGGAGAATTCACATGAGGTTTATAAGAAACCGAAACAGGAACAAAATTCTAAAGATTTCGAGAGGAAACAGCCGAAAGGTCGAGATCAGGGAGGAGCCAGTGGTTACCGCGAAACGTTAGGCATGTGAGGTACGGACACCGGCAGAGTACCCCCGGACCCTCGTACAGGCAGAACACGTCAGTTCGACGACGCAACTACCAGACAGATAGAACGAATATACAACAAGGACACGAACTGAATCCCCATATACCAGAGTTCCAGCCGAGGAACATGGACGAAAGACAAAGGTCCGAACAAGCAGGCATGCACACAGAGAAATTTATGGAAAATAACTCCAACCAGGAAAACTGAAAGCCGAACCACCGAGCTGTCTACGTGAGTTCAAGCGTGTCCCTAGCCCAGACAGACCTCAGTACCAGGCAAATGAGGAAGTTGAGTCAGAATACCTTAATCATGATTTAGAAATGAAAGGTGAAACTATTAACTGTTTACATACGGAAAGAGTTGGGCGTATTGAACATAATGTAGCTGAAGAAATAACCGCTTCGGAATACGACATAGTTTACTTACATTATGTCAACGAACAGAATTTAGGAAACTGCCCTCAAGTGAAGTTTCGTATAGGATCACATCAGTATTCTGCTGTTTTAGACACAGGGTGCGAAGCATCGATTTTGTCTGAACTGTTATACAATGAACTGAAAGCAAATGGAGTCGAAAGCCTTGAGTTGCCGACACAAAATGTTGTTTTGGTCGCAGCTTTTAGCAGGAAGGCGCATAGAGTTAGGAAACAAGTATTATTGACCCTGAAATTCGGAGATATACACATAGATCAAATATTCCTTGTTTCAGAACAGTTACAAACGCCTATGCTGATTGGATATGATTTCTGTATTACCAATGGTATAATACTTGATTTTCAAAAGGGGAAGCTAATATTACAAAATGATGATGAGTCAACAGAGATGGAAATTGTGAACAGTCGAGACGAGGCGAGAGGAGTGGAGGATTGCTATGACTCTAAGTAACAGACAGGTTATTGCACTACCCACACCACTGACCGACCCTTGTCAGCTGGCAATGGTAAAACTACCCCATCCGCTGAACCCTTCGTCTAGTGAAGTATATCCCTGTTTTTCCAAGTCTGGTAGATTATGTAAGGAAGAACGCAAAGGTGCCTTTCATATCATGTGTCCGTCTAGCGATAGGGCAGACGTTGAAGATAATTGCAGTAGTAAGGACTGCAGTATAGATGACGGAAGTGAGTCACTTAGTAAATGTAATTCCATTGCATGTAGCAATGAAGACCACGTAGTTCGTGATGTTGAAGAAAAATGTGGTGTAAGTGTATTGTCGGTCGCGGCTACAGACCGAGTTGCAGGCAATGAACGGAAGGGATGTTACGACACAGTACAGTATGCGAAGGCACAGGCTACAAAGCCAGATGAAAGTGAGGTCAGCCCTCAGCTAGTGCTCCAGAATATAAACATAGAGGACTATCTGTCTGAATCTCAGAAAGAAAAATTGCCAACCCTTCTACTTAAATACCAAGCTCATTTTAGCAAAAAGCCAGGTAAATGTAACTGCTTCGAATATCGATTCCAGCTGCAAGGTGGAGTGCCAAAGTCCCGGAACAGCAGACCAATACCATTTGCATTACGCAAAGAAGTGCAAGAACAAGTTGAAGAGATGCTTGCCGATCGCATAATTGAGGAATCATACTCATCATACGTAAATCCCCTCACCTTGGTTCAGCCAGATGGAAAACGGGTTAGGATATGTCTCGACGCTAGGGAAGCCAACAAGTTTATGACGCCGGACAGGCCCAAGGTGCCTCCAATGCAAATGCTGTTGCAGAGATTTCATGGGGCTAGTTACATCTCGACCCTGGATTTAAGCAGCGTCTTTTTGCAAATACCATTGGAAGAATCCTCAAGGAAATGGACAGCTTTCCAGTTCCAGAACAAGGTGTACCAATTAACACGCGTACTATATGGTTTCCGAAATTCTCTCAGTGCTTTTATTAGGGCACTTCAGTCATTGCTGGGGGGGCTGATACCAGTGAATACGCTCTTCATTATGTTGACGACCTCGTCGTTTTTTCTAAGACGTTTGATGAACATTTAGATCACTTGTACTCTGTGTTCAGAAAGCTTACGACCGCCGGCTTTACCATGAATCTGCGTAAATGCAATTTTTGCAAACCAGAAATCAAATTTTTATCACACATAATTTCTAGAAACTCACTTAGACCTGATTCTCGTAGGATTGAAGCCATCCTGAGTTACCCAGCGCCTCGGAACCAAAAACAGCTAAAGAAATTCCTCGGCGTGTGTAATTTTCATCAGCGCTTCGTTGTTAATTACGCAGAATATGTAGCACCTCTGCTGCAACTACTGCGTAAGAACACTCCATGGAAGTGGTCTGCAGAAATGAAAGAGGCATTTGTAACATTAACCCTTTAAATGCCGAATTACCTGGATGGAAGGTGTACGAGCAGCCATGAAAAGAAGACATTTAGAAGCAGATCAGTGGTTAAACAGAAAGGAAGGGTGTTTGGGTTCCGGAAGGCGGCGACAGCTGTCGCAAGACCGGAAAGATAGATAGAAATGCCAAATTGAATCCCATGTGTCATTTGCTGACATTATTAGCTCACCCTGTTCTCCACATTAGCAGGATAAAGGTTAAGAGACAAATTTACCAGCACAATGCATCTGGTACATCTCGATGGAAACCTGCCCTACATTACCAACACGGATGCGAGCGCGAAAGCGATTTGCCCAGTATTGTTGCAACAGGACCGAGAAGGAAATACGAATATAGTGTCCACTGCTTCCAGAGTATTAACTCCAACAGAACAGCGCTACACAACGTGTGAGCAAGAGTTGCTTGGAATCATATTTGCCTTGGAAAAGTTCAGGATTTACATCTACGGACACAAAATAATACTCTATACCGACAATAAATCTTTGACATTCCTCAACAGGTGTGCCATCACTTCGAATCGAGTTGCAAGGTGGATGGTAAACCTCCAGCAGTACGACATGGAGTAACGGCATGTAAATGGGGCCCACAACCATTTGGCAGATATAATCAGCCGAAATCCAGCCGGTCTTAATGCCACTGAGATTCGAAATTTAACAATACCTAACCCCATTATGGTAAACGCGATAAATTTAAACATAGACAAGTCAGTATATAAAGACCTAAGAAACTTAGCAGAACTACAAAAAACCGACCCAAGAATACAAAAGATTCGGCGGAGAATAGCTCAGCAGCCCACAGTATCCGACCCGAGATACCAGCTAGTAGACGTCACCTTGTTTTACAGGGAGGGAGGACATGCGTCTGAATGGAAACCAGTATTGCCAGCGTGTCTTGAGGAAAGGGCCATTCAGTACACCCACACAAGTTTAGGCCATTTAGGGGTAGAAAAATGCATGAAACAGATCAAGCAGGCATACCACCTTAAGAATCTGGGACACAAGATGCGCAAATTCATAGCATGTTGTGACATCTGTCAGAGGGTTAAATTCCCGAACAGAGCGATTACGACGGAGGAAAGGAGCCACTTGCCGACCAAACCTGGTTCTTCGTGTGCCATTGACCTCTTTGGCAGTCTGCCAACATCACGCGGTGACGTGAAGTACATTTTGGTGTGTTACGATGTTTTTCCGAAACACGCAAAACTCTACCCGCTAAAGGCAGCGACTACACGGGCATGTCTGAACAAGCTAATAAACCACTAATTTTTACATATCATAAAACCAGAAGTGATCCTCTCAGACAATGGCACGCAATTCCATTCGCCTTCCTGGAAACGTAATTTAGAATCCTTCAATGTCCAAGTGAGGTACACAGCAGTAAGGCATCCTCAGTCAAACCCCAGTGAGAGGTACATGAAGGAAATCTCACAGTTTTTCGAATATATTGTAGCGAAAACCACGAGAAATGGGCAGAGCTTATTCCCCATATAGAGTCATGGTTAAATAACACAGTTGCAAGTGTTACAGGGCTTACTCCTGCTGAATTAATATTTGGGGGCAAGGGACCTAACATTTTTGAAGATTTTTTACCAGAAGCGCCTGAGGGGGATCTGTGTCAGAAGACTTACAGAGAAAAATCGCCAAAGCCTACGAGAAGATAGTAAGGAAAGTAGACGCCAGAAAGAAAAGCAAAAAGAAGGGCAAAGCACACTGGAAACCTAAGGTAAATGATAAGGTGCTCTTGAGGACTCAACCGGTGTCAGACGCTACGGCGGGCGTCACCGCTAAGTTCCTACATCCTTACGAAGGGCCTTATATCATTGCTAAGATAATACCACCGTCTACGTTTGAATTAGCGGACGAGAATGAACGCATTAGAGGTCAGTTCAATAAAAAGTTACTCGAAGCATACAAAGAGGTAACAAAGGGTGACGAAATAGCAACTAAGAGGGCAGTTGAGGTTTCGGCCAGATAGCCAGAAACTGATAACGCATGCAAATAGGCAAACGGGGAGGGGGGATTAAAAAGGCGTCTGAGAACTTGCGTAATTTCACATTCTGAGAAATTATATTGTATTGTATTTTAGTGTTGTGTATAAAATGGCAGAAAATTCTAGTACATTGTAAATCAAATGCTTGGTGTAAAGGTAATATTATATATATACGACACTGGAGTAAATTTAGCTTTTCCAAACACATTAATTTGAATGAGTGTATTTGGTGATAACAGATGAGGTAGGAAGACAGTAGCTAAATATCTTAACTACTTAAGTTCAAAATTTATGTGAGAAATTGATGTGTGTTTTTATAAATTAACTTGTGGGTTATGCTATGAGATTTTAGTTGTGTAAGAAGGAAGCTTGTGTCATGCCTAACCAAACAGATGGATACAGAGATAAGGGATAAACTGACATAATCACAAGTGAGTAGTTAGCTTAGATATAAGGGAATTATTGAGAAACTTGGCCCGATGATAGGCGAAAGATGTTGAGGTTCACATTTAGATCAAGTAGTAAAACCGTGAAATAGTGGAGCAGTTAAAAAATGTGCAAGGCGCAGTGTTAAAATAAGGAATGACTTTCAGCGTAGTGTAAATTATGATGAACTATTGATGTATTGAATCATTTTAGCATACTTTATTATTCATGTTACAGTAGGACATGTGTTCAACTGAATGATATGTATTCCTTCATGTCTAAATGTTCATTAATTTAGTATTTAATCTTGTTAAGTTAAAAATATTGTAATAGGGTTAGTAAATGTCTTGGCATTACATGTCTGATGCAAATGAGTAAGAGGAAGACGGAGCATTCTTCTCAGGAAAAAGAAAATGTTCAGAACTCCACTAATCTAACTTATGTGTTATGTTGTATTAAAATGTGAGTGTGGTAGATCAATGTAAAGTTGGCGGCAATCTGAAATAATCACAACAGTTACCGCGTGACTTAATGATTATTCAGAGGGGGAGATATGTAACCATTTGGGGTAGGTTCAAGGCTCTTGACTGACGTAAGGTTATACATTGGTCCTCGCGTAGATTTATGAGTCCTCCAGGCTGTCACTATATTTGGGGAGAATTAGTCGTTTTGAAGGCTAGTTTGACTTTCTAACACCAGGGTCGTAAATAACACCCAGGGTTTGCTCGAGCGACGGAAGCGTGTCCAACTGACATTTGTAAGGAACCAAGTGTAGTTTTATGACAGGATGGACGACGAAGCACTTGACTTTTGTTCTGTTTTG
>Ga0268261_10003646_pt1 | contig 11357 bp, 7 predicted proteins | sample TergutNc150P1_FD_190353 | JGI IMG/M metagenome (GOLD analysis project Ga0268261, IMG submission 190353) | Nasutitermes corniger P1 segment gut microbial community from laboratory colony in Florida, USA - Nc150 P1 (SPAdes) (version 2) | ecosystem: Host-associated > Arthropoda: Insects > Digestive... | reverse complement strand
TCTCTGCGACGAGCTGATCACTCGTCCAGAGGAGTCCTACCGACTGTGCTGCGTCGTTGTGTGTGATCTAGAAACATCAAGAATGGGTGCTCCATATATATATGACATTAGTAGCCCAAAGGTTAATAATTTAACCCTTATCCTGCTAACGTGGAGAAAATGGTGAGTGCCTAATAAAGCCAGCAAATAGCAGATGGGGTTTAATTCGGGGTTTAAAGGGTTAAATGAACTACAAATGAATAAATAAATACATAAATAAGTACATGAACAATAAAACTAAAATTACAGATTTTCATGCCTTCTCAAAACTTGCTTTATATCTTGTGTATTCTGTACCCAAGGCCTTGTTACCAATTACAGTTTGTGGGTAACACTCCTCTTGATGGAAAATATATACAAATATATAGGCATTCATGCAAAAATACAGTTGAGAAAACAGAAGTCTGTTTTATTAAATGTCTTCTGTGCACTGGATCTATGCTAGAAATATATATTCCAATCAATTGCACATCTGTTGTTTAACATGTATATTATTACCTCTCCAATATATTTCGGCTAATAATAATTGCCATACTCATGCAGACTGTTGCTGCTTTGTATCAACAGTCTGCATGAAGCTGGCTATTATTACTGGCTAAAATGTGTCAGAGAAGTGGTAATACACATGTTAACCAACAGATGTGCAATTAGTTGGAAATAAATATATTCCTGCCATCTGTTGTTCTTGTATTTGAACAATAACAGAAGTAACAAAGTGTAAAAAGCAAATACATAACATCACTTGGTACAGCAATGGAGCTCATGGTGGAAGGCTTCCAACAGCGGTTGTCTGTGAGAGAATACGTAGTTGGAAGTCCCCCATCCGAGGATAGTACAAGGCTCATTACAAAAAAAGTGAAAATTCAAATACCTTAATTTGAACAAACTGTTGTGCTGAAACTTGGACGCTTCAGGCAGTAGATCAGAAACACCTAGAAAGTTTTGAAATGTGGTGCTGGAGGAGGACGGAAAAGATCAGTTGGACTGATCATGTGAGAAATGAAGATGTATTGCTTAGAGTCAAGGAGGAGAGGAATATCCTACATGAAATAAGTACACGGAAGGCGAACTGGATTGGTCACATTTTGCGTCGAAACTGCCTTCTACAACGGGTTACTGAAGGAAAGATACAAGGGGGGATAGAAGTGACAGGAAGACAAGGAAGAAGACGTAGGAAGCTATCGGATGACCTTAAGGAAAGGAGAGGATACTCTCACTTGAAAGAGGAAGCTCTGGATCGCACTATGTGGAGAGCTGGCTTTGGAAGAGGCTTTGGACCTGTTGTAAGACAGACTACTAAATGAATGAACGAACAAACTCAAAGTATGCTAAAACTGAAACATGAAGCAGTAAAGCACATCTTTAAATTTTCACTTATTTTTGAGATAGGCGAGCCAACCTGGTCTTGCAGTCCCTCCAACATAGTTAGCTGTTCACCTAAACGAGTCTCTGCATGTGCCAGAAACTCTGCACACAAAGAATCTGCTGGCTCTTGCAGCTGCAGCAGCAAATCAACTGACTCAGCTAGTTCCTTTGCTGATGCCTGTAACAGGGGGAGAAAAAAAAAGTCTTGAAAGTGAACACTAAAGGGACCCACTTCATACTAAACACAGTTGGTAACACATCTGAAGAGATTATTATAATATAGCCCACTACGTAGAATGATTAAGACAGATGGCTGAGAATAACGTGACATATATACTTTAAGGGCAATGAAAATAGGAAGATGAAGGTAAAACTGGACATAGGAACATAACACTGATATAGGCATTGATCTGCCTAATCCAAGACAGGGACAAGAAGAAACTAAATTACTAAACTGTGGAGAACATGCAGAACTTCAGTATCAGGGATCTCCAGTATATTAACCATGGATGAAGCAAGATATGCATACACAATTTTATGCAGAAAGTGGTAGCTTGAACAGGAGAAATAAATGGAAGAAACAAAGTAACTGATTGTTTATTAAGTTAAATAGCCCCTTCAATTCTGAAATTCATCTTCATAATGTCCTACAACAATTCAGATTCTACCCCCCATTAAACACACTGTCTCCAATATCAAGACCAACTGGTCAATCTTGCTGGGAAATAATCACTGTTTATTGTGAGAATCACATGGAATATGGAACACACAAATACACTGTGCTGCAAAATGCAGAGTTTTATAAACACTAAATAAGGTATAATATATCACTGTTTTGGAAGCCAGGATAGCTCAGTTGTTATAGCGAATCGCTATGGGCTGGACAGTCCAGGGATCAAATCCCAGCAGGGGCGAGTATTTCCGCACCTGACCAGACCAGATCTGAGGCCCACCCAGCCTCCTATACAATGGGTACCGGGTCTTTCCCGGGGGTACAGCGGCCGGGGCACGGCGTTGACCACCCACCCCTATCTAGCGCCAAGGTTAAAGAAAGAGCAGAGCTATAACTCTACTCCCCCTCTGGGCTTTCGTGGCCTGTTCTAGGGTGAACTTTACCTTTATATCACTGTCTTAATGGATTAATATACTGTTTCACTTTCTCAGAGGAAGTAACACTGAATGAGAAGACAATCAAGGTGAGTAGACAAGGATTTGGACTGGAGACAAATATGACCTACTTCAAGGTAGTATTCCAATATTCTTTCAGCTAGGATAGCTCGTAACCAAGTCCAGATTCATTTCACATGTCTAATGAATACAATTTAGTGTGTTTCCATTACATCAGCCTGCTTGGCAAATATGATATTAAATAGAAATTGGAAAATGCATGTTGTAAAAGACTGGATTCAACTGGCTTACAATATGGTCGAACAACAGAGCTGTACGATGAATCCTCAGGTTCTAATACATGACTAAAATCATTTTCATTAGGACACAATAATTGACAGCTACCTCCTTGCTTTTGAATTGATCTCGCAACTTTTGTTGCAGTTCTTCAACAATGGCTTCACATTCGCTCTGAATGCCTTGAAAAGACGCCATGTTGCCATACTGCTGTAAGACTCTCTGAGCATGGATGTAATCCTGCACTGCCTGAAAAAAAATTGTGAAAACAGGAAAACAAATTACTTTGGTAAGTTGTACTTTTCAGTTACTGCAACAAACACAGACAGTATTCAGATCTGACAAAAAGTTGCAAAAGCTATTGGCAAGATACAAAATTTAAGGTTCCCAACAAGGGATTCATGCAATGCAGAGAATGACTTCTACTCTAGAAAGAGAAATGCCAGTTTTTACGTGTTGCAGAAAATTTTACGAAACTTCCTGGCAAAAAATAAAACTTCAAATTCCAAACAATAAATCCCACAACTTATGATAGTCACGCCACTTCCAATCAAATGCTTCATTCTACACGGTACGGCCAGTGAGACTTGTAAATTAATAATTATATTGTTTAGTATTAAGATTATGGTCTTCTGGAATACAAAGCTTTGTAGTTCAATAGATAGAACCCTGTCTTGTAGGAACCTGTTACCTCCATCTTCACAGAACATGAGGTAAATTTAGACGAAGTATAAACTTTCTTCCACGCAACAAAGCATCACATCGCAGAAGACTGTAATCTAAACATTCATTGCTGTGAGAACATCATATATCAACTGGTGTCACGTGTATGTTCATGATGTCCACTAGTTCTGATTCTAACTACATTAAATTTACCATAATCATGAAGGTGTAAATCAATGCCATGTTTGCAACTACCACACAGAACATGCAGAATTTATGGGAATGCTTATATCATCATGCAAAATTGCATGTGTGTAACTTCAACTGTTCATCAGTTATCCCGATCAAACATAAAGCTAAATTCAGATTCTGAACATCTGCCGTGTTGTTCCTTACACTCCACAAAAAGTTTCCTCAACAAACTTGCATTATTTTCAAAGATAAATACATACACATGATAATAGAACATAAAGAAGTTGATGGTTCAAACCACATGTTACACAACCACAATACTGGATCTATTCAAGGTGGTGAATTAAAATATACAAGCATTTAGTGACAGAGAACAACAAGCTGTTCCTGCAATGGTGAAGGTATATATGTTCCTCTGTTTAAATAAGAAATGCACCATAAAAATGTATGGCAGAAGTGACGGTATAGTAAAAAAGTAAAGGTAAAGTGCACCCTTGTACAGGCACTGAGGCTCTGTACAGGCCGTACGGCCCACAGGAGGAGTAGAGGTATAGCTCTACTCTTTCATGACCAACGGCACTAGAAGTGGGTGAGGGTCAGTGTCACGCCCCAACCGCTCTTTACCCCCGGGAAAAACCTGGTACCCATTGTACAGGAGGCTGCGTGGGCCCCAGGGCCAGTCTGGACATGTGTGAAAAATCTAACCCCCACTGGGATTCGATCCCTGGATCGTCCAGCCTGTAGCCAGTCGCTATATCGACTACGCTACCCTGCCCACAATGGTATAGTGCCATACACTTTTTTAACCTTGAAATCAGATGGGAGTAAGTTGTCAGCTTTGTGCCCCAGTCTCTTTACTGTCAAAAAAAAAAATATATATATATATATATATACCCACCAGACAGGAGACTAGGTTGGCCCAGAACCAGTCTGGATACTGCAGAGAAGAGAAAAATTACTGTTTCTGCTGGGAATTTAACTCCAGTTCTTCAGTTGTCCAGCCCATAGTATAGTCCTTCATGATATTCTATTACTTGGTTGTCAAAGGTCATTACATGGTAATAGATGAAAGTATAGGATGATAAATTGGACAAAGAATGTGCCACATACATAGGTAATAAAACATGCTAGATAATATAACGCTAAATACTGTTAGAAGAAAGCCCTGAAAATACATGTGAATTCAGTGATTTGTAAACTTCAGACAGTGGAAATTTTGCAATATCCCAAAAGACACAACACTTACCTGAGAATAATTCCCTTCCTGAATTGTCGCCTTCAGTTTTCCTGGCAACTTAAAAAGGAACTGCAGACGTTTAAGCAGTGAATGTACACCTGACAGTTTAGAGATTTGCTGCCTTGTACCCTGAAATAATTTAAAACATCACTAAAACAGTGTCATTGCTATAAGAAACATGAGGTGTGCGTACTACATTCCAGGGCTTGATTTTATTCTGTATACTGTGAACATTATGCAGAAATTTTGGAACTCCTGTTTCTCTGCATAATCACCCTCTACTTCCACATAGTCTCTATCATATATGAGCTTCACAAACCCAACTGTGCAGGCCAACAAGTTTTTCAAGATGTCCACAAGAGATGACAGACATGCTGCTGGAATATCTCATAATGTATAAACTTCTCATCTACCATAACTCCTTCAGCAACTGTGGGAGAAAGGAACTGCTAGACACTTAGCCTGTACCACACGCAGTTCACAGCCAATTTCTTCAAAAACATTTTAACTGTTAGCCATGTGATATCATGATATAGCATATATTTGTGTTATTCACAGGAATGAAATGTGTAAGAATTCTGGCAACTAATTCTTACCTTCCCAGAAATGCCACTGATAAATTTTAAAACTGGAAACCTCCCTTAGCAACACTAAAATTCATACCAAAGTACTGTATTGTTCTACATCTGTCTCCTTTATTATTTCTTTGACAAATAATTAAAATAATGGAATTCCAAAATGCATTCTTGTCAGATTCATGCAGCACGTAAGTTACCAGGTCTCAATATTTCATTGTAATTCAGTCCTGGAACATACCACATACTTCTCACACAATTACTCTTGTACCAGGAATCTACAGTCTTAGTCATAAGTTGGCTCATGGTCTGTAGCTGTGATTATATAGCAATAAATGGTAGGAAGATAAAGAAACAGCCCAGGCAATGCACATACACATAAAACATTGAGGCACTCTGTGTATGGAAACACAGTAAGTATTTCATATTCTGAGTGTGTGTGTGTGTGTGTTATCCAGCATGCACAGCACATGCGCCATATTATAATGTCATATGTGACCTGTCCAGCTGTACCATATTTTTCCACATTATCTCATTAACAGCACAATTTTTAGGGAAAATTACTGAAGATAAAACGTGAGTTTTGATTTTCTCTGTCACTTTTGTCTAAAACATTTCTCATTCGAAGAATTCAGCAAGATATTGTCATAAATGTACATACGTCTTCATGTAAAGTGCATATCATTCTTGTCAGATTTTAATGAACATTGAATTTTATTGACAGATTTTCAAAAAGTACTCAAATACCAAACTTAATTGAATCTGTCCAGTGGGAGCTGAGTTGCTCCATGTGGACAGGCAGACAGACATAATGAAGCTAACAGTCACTTTTCACAATCTGGCACACACGCCAAAACATTAAGTGAAAAACGACATGAAAAGAAGCATTTACAGGCTCATTTCAGGTAATAAGCTGGCATTTTTTCTGGACTGAGAAACGTTACATAAAACAAAGTAAGGGTAAGTATCCTCCAGGTGCAACATGAACAGGGGGCTTCCTGAATACACCATGGAAATGCTGACCACTCACCCACAATGTTTACTATGTTTAGGGTGAATATACAACCACCCCTCAAACCTATACCTGTAAAGTGCACGATATCTGTTCAGAAAATGATGTAATGGACTCCATGTTTGCTGCAAGGAGGTCCATCTCATCCTCCATTTTCTTGAAATCACTTTTCATCTGGAACAGACAGAAAATCGTGTTTTCATGTACCAAGCATGACTAAATTAGACAGTGCACTGCCTCTTAAACCCTACTCAGATTCAAGCCAGTAATCTGGGGATTCATTTAGTGAAGTTATTAAGCAATACATTTCCGTAACAAAAAGCATAAATGTGATATCACAGCTGTGTTACCCTTCAGCCCAGGATACTAGAGTAAAACAGATATAGTGATAAGCTATAAAACTAATACAAAAGGCAAAGCCCTGATTAAAAGTTTCTGTGGCAATCAAAAATACTCTGTTACATCTAAGAGTCAATCAGGCTTAATTAAAAATTTTGGGACTTCCTGTGATGTTACAATGACCTCATTCATTCCTAATTTCTCTGTACGCTTCTGCTATCCTTTGGAAATGGCTGGAATACTTTGTATCTTGGTTAGTATACTGTAGAAATAAGTATTTGTGTATATACCACACTTTCATCAACCTGCTGCTTTCATAAAGTCGTAAATAAAAGTGAAGAATTTTCTGTACGTGAGGATATTTTAGGATCCCTTGCAGAGAGACATAAATGTTCCTTTTACAGATAATGACAATAAACCTGAATACAAATGAATGAGGCAGCAAATGTGACACAGATGCTGAAAATAATTGAGCATTGGAAATGCCATCACAACACAAACTGAGGCCACTGAAAGAAGTCCCATAGTACAGACCCCATTACATATCCAGCAAGTTGTTGTGCTTCCCCCTCCAGCATACTTACCTATATTCAAAATTAATCAATCAAACATTCTGTTCACTTGAATATTGGCAGTGACAACCATGTGATCAGCTGCACAAAACAGAAAGATGTGCAGAGGAATAAAGAAACAGAAAGTGAGCGGACAGCTCCAGTACTAACATCCATGCCATGGGCGGGACTTATTTCCATGGATTCAGTGACAAGGTAAAAAGAAAGGGAAAACATGAAAAAGCAAAATATGCACAGAAGCCGAGACCTTTCTGATGGTATCAGTAGCTGAGATGAATTTGTTGTAATTCTCATACACAAGGGTCTGCATGTCCGAGTGGAGTAATTGCGTATCTCGTACAACTTCACCTTCTCGATCCATGATCTGTTTCAGTGAACATTCCTGAAATGATTCACAAATACAAAGTGAGAAAAAAATTTACAGTATATAGAAACAACTGGGAAGCCAGCCTGAAGACACTCTACAGTTGGAATACCCAAAATGAAGGAAATTGAGTATGGTAAATTTAGACTCACTAGGAAACTACCAAGACAACGTAAAAGCAAAAAACTGATATCATGCTAATATAATCGCAAAAATGGTTCATAATATCTTTTACCAGATATATGTATGTACATGCAAGTGTAGTATTTTTCCCAAATAAACAGAAAACATTTTAGGAACTTATCATTAAGGTAGCTAAATTTGAGCCTCAATATTGCGAATCTAGGTTTTATAAAAACTAATGAAGTAAAGCGGCAGAGCTCCCTTCGTGAATGATGGGCGAAGATTGTTACTGCTACAGAATAAAAAAGGCGGGACAAGTAACCATATCTTAATCGGGATTCGAATGTGCATCCCTTTGGCCACCTACGACATTGAATTCAAACCCGTCTGCTTTAGACGACATAACCACCAGCACCGACGCAAACAATACAGTCGTACAGGCATTCACATTTAGAAGAGGTTATGTATTCGGCGAAGGCGTAATAAAATGTTTTCTTTGTACCTTCAGAAGCTTCTCTAAATACATATCTGGATTAAAATGTTGTCCATTAATGTCATATGGACTTGAAGTCGGGTCGCCCATTTTGACAATATTGACGAGTACAGAAAACTGCGGTTGTAACTACATCCCGACCCCAACACAACCGCACACTACGTCACCCTTGTACAAATCTCGCCAACCGATGGCTGCCATATCAGTAGTAATCGGTGGTCATATAATCCGAGACAATCTGTGATATAATATTGGTAGCGTGTGCTGAAGCGATATTGGTTGTGTTGCGAGCATGGATCGCACGTTTGCGCGCGAAAACTCGACAGAAACCACCGGAACGCGTTGTTTGGACGTGTCTGGTATCAGTGGTATTTTCCGTTTGACAGCATGGCGGCGCATATTATAATGCGGATAATAAGAAGTCACTCGGGACAAACTTATATCTGTGGCAAACTCTGTAAAACCCACTTTGAATGCTTGGGAAATTACAGGGTATTTAGAATGCCATATGTAGTAAAAGAGCGGGGCAGAGTATGTCACAATACGAAACCGTTAGCCGAGTATAAGAATTTGACGTGGTCTATTCTTGGAGTGGGGATAGGCTTAGGTTTTTGGTTCCGGAGTGACATTTTAAGGTGCTGGAGTTTATTGGCAGTGGTAGAAGCAGCGAAACCAGTGGATCCAAATATTGAATCAGATGATTCAGTTCATGGGCTGAGATTCAAACACAATTTCATAGCAGATGTTGTTGAAAGTGTGGCACCCAGTACGGTATATATTGAAATTAAAGACACCAAAAGGTAATGGCCCTTGCATATATTTTACATATAAAAACGTACCAGTATTACCCTTATTAGGACAATCTTCAGAATGTGCTATGCTAGTGTAATGTTCAAAGTAACTTGTGTTGGTGAAAATGTGATATATTTTTTTAATTCCAGTTTTAATTGTTTTCAGGTTTGATTTTTTTACAGGCCAACCAGTTACTGCCTCAAATGGCTCAGGTTTTATAGTGAGACAAGATGGTTTGATTTTAACAAATGCCCATGTTGTGATGAGCAGACCTCACAGTAAATTGCAAGTATGATGGTGTTCCTAATGCACGTTTATTTATAAAAGTACTTAATTTTATTTTACAGTGTGGTATAAGATTTTAAAATGATTGCTCCTTCACCCCTCAGCACACCCACTGTTACCAACATACTCATGTCTCTCATTTAAAAAGTTGCCAAAAATCACATGGATCTGTAAGCACCCAACTCTGAAAAGAAGTTTATGCAACACTGTATTAAATAAACTGTTTGAAATGGCTGAACTAAAATGCAATTAACCTAAGAACGTAACCGATTGCATGGCTATAATCTAAGAAATGTAATGTGACAGGAATGTTTAAGGGTTAAACATCATCAGTTTCCTAAGGTCTTAGTTGATTCCTGTAATTATTGTTCAGAATTAATTTCTCTCCAGTGTAAGATACACAGACACTAAATCATGCATGCATTCTCTGCTGCAGCATGGTACTGGACTGGCAAAATGTGAACCCAAAAATATGTTTTTAAGACAGCTTTACTATGAGCTTTTTTTTTTTCCTCCTCTCCATGATTTGAGCAGTAAATATTCAAAAAAAATTCTAGCCTGAATGTAGAGGCATTAGGTCCTTCGAAACATTGACACCTGTTTGCCAAAATACACAGTATCACGTCTTGGGTGTCTTGAACCCCAATAGTTATACATTGTTACTTTTCAGCAGCGTGAAGTGAAAGTCACACTGTAACTTACCAATGAATTTGGATGGGCATTTTGAGACTTCGCCTCCACGTCAAGAAGGTCTTCGCTCTCCAGTGATTTTATGCAGCGTAGATAGGTACTTAACTACTGAAGAGCGAAGAACAGATTTGTGTGGCTGAGCTTTTGTGTGTTCATGCATGCATATATCTTTTTTTTGAGTTCCACCAATTCATTTTCAGAGTCAAGTTGTTATTGTTAGCAAACAGAAAAGAGTGTAAGAGGCATACAAGACTTGTCTTCATTGGTTCTTTAGACTCTCCTGTTTGTTGTAAAATTGTAAGATTTAAGGTTTTCTTGACAGTGAATATTAACACTACAATCTTGTGGGATGTGACAGCATGAAGACAGGGGTAGTATGATCCTCTGAAACTTTGATAACTCCTCACTAGACTTTATTCCATCACATCCTAGAAAATCTCTTTTTTTCCTCTCTCTTCCCCATTCTTTTTCTTTTCTATTTTATGTGAATGGATGTATAAGAAGTCTCCAGTCGTTTCTGTCTTCCCACATTCTCACCAGCCTGTTCCTCCCTCCTTGGTGTCTTCTAATACCTGGCTAAACCATCATGTACTAGCTCATCCCATATGTTTCTTTCCTATGTATTTTAATTCTAATTTTGTTCTCAGTATCTTCCTTCTATCCACTTCTTCTACATAGCTGTTTCTGTACTGACTTACAAAACATATTTTATATTCAAGTTTTTTTTTTTAATATTCCTTATTATTTCCATTCTTGTTTTTCACTTAATTCTTCTCAGAAATTTCATATGCTTATTTTGTTTGTTTCCTATTATAAGATCTGTGTTTCAGTGTTAAATATTGTGACCAGCTAACAGTATATGTAATAAATTATTTTGTGGGTGGCAGTACTATATATTTCATAGCATTTATAACTACTATGTATTCTTCTGTTTATCTCTCCATAAATTGTCTTTTCTTAATTTATTTCATCTCCCCAAATAAATACATAAATAAATGTTGTATATTTATATATTTATTTTTATCAGGTATGTAATAAATTCAGAAGAGAGAATTGCTCTAGAGATCAAGAGAAGAATATTTAAGAGGTGATATGTGTGTGTGTGTGTGTGTGTGTGTGTGTGTGCGCGCGCGTGCGTGCGTGTGTGTGTGTGTGTGTGTGTGTGTGTGTATATACACACACACACACACACACACATATATATATATATAT
>Ga0268261_10003645_pt1 | contig 11358 bp, 16 predicted proteins | sample TergutNc150P1_FD_190353 | JGI IMG/M metagenome (GOLD analysis project Ga0268261, IMG submission 190353) | Nasutitermes corniger P1 segment gut microbial community from laboratory colony in Florida, USA - Nc150 P1 (SPAdes) (version 2) | ecosystem: Host-associated > Arthropoda: Insects >... | reverse complement strand
CGGGTGGCAAGGTGGTGGCTAAGGGCACCGCTGAAGTTGGTAAGACGCTCACCGCAAAGGTCTCAGGTTTTACGCCGACCCCGTCGTCGTACAAGTATCAGTGGCTGCGCGATGGGAATAAGATCCCTGGCGCCACTAACGCTACTTACACGTTGCAGGTGGCTGATGCTGGCCACGCGATCAAAGTAAAGGTCACCGCGCTCCGCTCCGGAAAAGCTGGTAAAACCACTAAATCCGAAGCCAAAACTGTCAAGGCTGGATCGGCGAAGACTAGCAAGGGTTCCCATTCGTTAAGAGCTATTCCGTCATCGGCAATAACTGTTCCGGTTACCTACAATGACTATATAACATTGCGGCAATTTAAATCGCCGTCGGGCAATATTGCGTGCTCTTTTGCCGGGCAGTCGTTGGAGTGTGATATTGAACAAAGTAATTGGAACTATCCGAGGTCACTTTTTAAGTTGGGTCAATATGAATGGGAAGAATTCGCTCATACCGTCTATTTGGATAATGCGGGTGTAGGGCTTACTACCCGAGGGGACATTCCCGATCCGTGGATTGGTGATAACCAACTCAAAGCAAAGTATGGCAACACTTATGTGTATGGAAGCAATGCTTGCTATGTTGATGATACGGGTGTGGAGTGTTGGAACACGAAATCGCAGCAATGGTTCAAGTTAAGCAAGACCGCTTTCACTTACGGAACCTCAAAGTGAAAGCCTCTTACCGCCTACTCGGAAAACGTGCCTGGGCTAGCCTTGTCTGCGTCCCGTTGCTGCTTACTGGCTGCGTTAGCGTTAAACCTGACCTTCCCACCACTGGGGTTGTTGAATCCGGTTCCGATGGAACCGCAACCCCTGTGGAATCTGCTCCGAGTCCCACAAATTCGCCTGTCTTTGAGATTTTCACCGAAGAAGACTGGAGTTTAGATCTCCCAGTTATGAAGGATTTTGGTTCTTGGACTGTGGATGTGGTTAATCCAGATTCTCAATGGTCCCAGGAACTGCCTTCGGCTCTTATTGATGCGGTGCCGGAAAAATTTGAAAGGCTTTATTTGCTGCAATTTGATATGTGGCGTGGCGATTATGTTCCGGTGGTAATTGATTCTTCATCTTATGTTTTGTCTGGATCGGGAAATGATGTTTTGACTATTACCTTAACTCAAGATTTCCTGAATAATCTGATTTCCAATGAACGGGAATTCTATTACGGGATCGGTGACTTAAGTTGGTTTGATACTCATCCGATTTCGACCACTTCGGATATGGTGGCGAAAACCTTAACTTATGTGTTTATCGCCAAGTTTTCTTACAGTGAAAGTATGTTATTCGATTTGGTTATTACTCCAGATGAAAAGCGTTGGCATACTCCGACGGTTGATGTTGTTAAGAGTTTTGAGACCTGGAACGATAATGATCCTTCGATGATTGTAGATTCGCCAAGTGCTGACTTTTTGACTTTAGTTTATTTCGGTGCAGGTTTTGAGGATGGGTTGGCGGCAAATCCGGAAGATTTCGATTTGACTGACCTAAACTCCCAGACCCAAATCACGCTCCATAATGATTGGATTAAAAAGACTTTCCCCAATAATGATCAAGTGAAATTTATTGCCTTTTTCACATTGGGCGAAACGCCCAGTGTTCCTCTCCAAATCTCCACCAAATGACAAACCAAATTAACCCCATATGCGACTAGAAGTAAGGATTTGAAGTGGAATGTCTTGTTTGCCCCAATGGTCATAGCGTCACTGCAGGGAATTCATTCTGTACCGATTGTGGGGTTCGCCTGCAACAGGCGGTTTTGCCGGAAACGTCCCAGCCGCCCCGAATGAAGCTGATGGCGCTGGTCGCTGGACTCGCTGCGGTACTGGTGCTGGCCGGTGGCGCCCTAGTGTTCACCAAATGGCACAGCGGCCAGGCTAGCGCGGACAAAAGCGAGGTGGAGTCGCTTGCCCTCACCGCTTCCAATGCTGAGGAGGATCCGCAACCGGAGGTTCCTTCTGCTTCGTCGGTTGGCACGCCCCGGAGCTGGACTGGCGCTTCGCAATGGATCGGAACCGACGCCAATGGCACCTGTGGGGTTGGTAGGTTGGTTACCGATGCCGAACAAATTGATCATCCAAAATACGGCACGATAACTTTGTTAGTGTGCGGCAATCGTTCTGATTATAACCCAGACCTAGATTGGAATTCCGCTGACACAATTGCCCTGATAGACGATGCCGGGGAAATATGGTGGCAAGCCGATTCGAGTGCGGCGTTGCCTATGTTGCGAATCCCGGAAGTTTATCAAGATGTTACTGGGGTAGTATTCTTGGAATATAATACTGGCGGTGCCCATTGTTGTGATGGTATTATTGCGATAGATCCTATCGAATCTGGATTCAATTTCCTCAGCAATTACGATTTCCCGAATGATAATGGAGCGTATGATCGTTTCGAGGGCGATGGCGCCGGTGCGATATTATTGCCAGATCCTAGCGGCGGTCCAATGCATATCGCGAATTTCGGCAACACTTACGAACCCAGTTATGCTGAGGGGCAAGTTACACTTGTGATATATGATTGGGATTCGGATATCCGGGATTTCGTGGAGAATACGGGTACGCAGGCTCAGCAATGCGCTTTATTCCAAGAGGAATACTACCGAGATGATTGCCCAGGTTATCTATTGCCATTCGCCACAGAAGAATCCGCTATCGCCAATACTCCGATAGCTGACACTTCTAAATCGGCGGTCGGCGCTCATAATTTACGTAATATCCCAGATTCCGCTTACTATATAGATTATGCTGATGATGGTTGGTTTGTCGGCCAGATATTTGACACGCCTTTTGATATCCAGTGTGCATTCTTTGACGATCAGCAAGAATCTGACTTGCCAACTATCGAATGTCCGATTGCACCAAACGCCAAGGCGTTTATTAGTCAAACAGCTAAGCAAACATTCGAGCGGGATCATAACGAAAACGCGATGGTGTCACTAACGGTTCGCCTCCAAGGTGGTGAGCTTGTTAACAGTAGTTACACCACATATCTTTGGACCAAGAGCTGGGATAACGTTTATCTGTCAAGCATCGGCGAAACGCTCGTTTATGGCGATAATGCGTGCTATATCGGAGATTCAAGTGTCGAATGCTGGAACACGGCAACCGGAAATTGGTTTATCGTAAATTCCGATAGCACCCTCGAAGCTTTCGGAACGCAAGGCGGTTCTAGTGCACAAGCGGAGTCGGCTGCGGATATCGAGGATATTTTCGGTGTGATCGAACCCGGGCAGGCGATCAGTTTTCAAACGGAAGGTAATGGCAGTCCTGGTTGGCATATCGGGAAAAATGGCAAGTTTGTCTACTATTACGGCGGTGAGTCCTATATCAGAGGGTCGCTATCGAAATTAGTCGCCAATGCTGACGGTTCATATTCCGCATCCATTACTGCGGTGACTTGCGTAAATTCGAACGACACTTCAAGTCGGCTATGCGTGAAAGACTTAGCGCCAGGTATGGAGGTGAAATTGCTGCCAACCAAAGGTATGTCTGCCGACTCTTGGTGGTTCTGCGACCACAGCGGTTTCGAAAGCTATTGCAGCAATGGCAAATGGAACAGTTGGAGTCTGCTGGCCCCAGACCAAACCATTTATCGGACCGATGGCGAAGCCTTCAACTCCGCCTGGTCAGAGGATTTCGAATAGTTAAGTGCTCGCCGAAATAGTGCAAATAGATTCGAACTAGAAAGGCCAGTTGTTATGAAAAAGTTTATCCGCTGCCCTTTGGCGGTTTTGGTAACCGGCGCGATATCGTTTAGCGGAGTGGGGTTTTCCGCGTCTGCGATTGCGGCGCCAACGCAGATTGCGACCGGCGTGTTGGTCGCCGAGGGGAAGATTACGGGCGGCAAGGTGGTTGCTGAAGGTACCGCTAAGGTGGGCAAGACTTTGACCGCTGAGGTGTCTGGTTTCACGCCGACTCCGTCGTCGTACATGTATCAGTGGCTCCGCGATGGGAATAAAATACCGGGCGCCACCAAATCCACTTACATGTTGCGAGAGGCTGATGCTGGACACGCGATCAAGGTGAAAGTAACCGCGTTGCGTTCCGGAAAGGTCGGTAAAACCATAAAATCGAAAGCTGTTCCGGCATGCAACCCGGAAATAACCCCATATGCGGTCGAGGGTTGTTAATCCTGAAAGGAAAAATAATGATAAAACTGAAGCGGCGGATGACGGCGGTAGTGGTAATGAGTGGAACTTTTATGGGCAGCATTGGTTTCGCGGGATCGGCGAGCGCAGCGACCACGAAATATTGTGAGCCGGAACCGGGTTGTATCGTCCGCAGCGGCCCGAGCACTTCGAAAAGCAAAGTCGGCGACACCCTGAAACAGGGCAAGCAGGTAACAGTAGCGAAAACGCAAAACGGTTGGTCGCAAATCTCCAGCCCGCGTGCCGGTTGGATCCGCTCAGACCTGCTGACCGGCACCAAACCGAACGCCAGCCTCGCGAAAACTGGTGCTTGGGCAGGTGTGGACTTGTGTACCCGGGAAACCCTGAAATCAATGGGTTACAAGTCCGCGAAAGACAGAATGGCGGATCAAAAGAAACACAAAAATGATCCCCATTGGGAGGAAATAGATTCCGAAGTGTACTGGGATCATTATTACCTATTCGTAACCCCCAAGAATCCGCAATGCGGATAACACTGCGCTAGCGGTGGTCGAAGTCTGCGCGCTATGGCCACCGCGAACACTGACAAATTCCCAATTACTGTAGGCCAACCGAATCAGAAAGCCCTATTTTATGAAAAAGTTAGTCCGCTTCCCTTTGGCGGTATTGGTAACAGGAGCGCTAGCCTTTAGCGGCGGAGGGTTCTCCGGCTCTGCGGCTGCGGTTTCGACTCAGACGAGGGATTGTTACAATCCGCCGGTAGCTGCCAATGCAAAAATCAAGTCGGGTTATATTAGTTTAGCGCCGGGGCAAAAGGTTGCTAAATCATATCGCGGTCCTGGGAGTAATTGCGGTGTATACAACGGTCTCGATAATTTGGTGAACGGGATGGGCGTGAGCGTTGTCGCAGTAAAGGGAGCGTGGACACAATTAGTCTTCTGCTGTGATGCCTCAACATATTGGGTTCCATCAGATATGGTTAAATTGGGTTCCCCGAAAAATGCATCATACTGGGTAATGCCATACGACGCGAAGAGTGACTCTCCGGATAGTTATGCAAATGTTCGCAAAGGGCCAGGAACGCAATATGCGGTATCCAAGAAACTGTATTATGGCAATCTTGTTGCAGTAGTCGAGTCTAATGGCCAATGGCGGAAACTCAAAGACGGTGGCTGGATACATACTAACCAATTATGCAGCTACACATTCAATGGAAACGCTTTCTGTAACCTATAATTTAGCGCGATCAGGCTAAACCAAAGAGCCCGAGCCGAGATGCGCAATCGCAGTCGGCTCGGGCTTTCCGCGTGCACGCCGGTTTGTTGGTTGCGGTGACTCATATTGGCTTTGCATTCTCGTTTTCGCATACGTTTTTGAATACGGCAAAGAAGATCGGGTGGGCGGTCAATGGTATGCTGCTGCTATGAACGCATTGAAGATGGAGCTTTTTGAGCTTATTGAGCGTCTGCTGATTGACGACCTCAAACGCCGGGCTAGCCCGCCACGCCCTTATGCGGGGGGCGTGAGAGAGCCCGGTTGCAGAATGCATATCGAATCGGGTATTATCCTTGCCTTGGGTGAGCATTGACATATAATTGATCAATTCGAGGAGAACGTGATGCAACACCCTGACGAAATTCCGAGCTACTTGCTTCAAGCCGAAGCAATCGTGAAAGTGTATCGGAAAGTACCGACATCGGTTGGAAGGTGAGGACTATATCCTCAAAACCTCCCACCGCAAATACCTAGCCTTGACCCCGATGGTAATATGGTTAACAGAACGAGGAGGGCGCTATGAGTATTGATGCTGGATATATCAACGTTTCCGAGGATACCTTGGCGCGTGTGAAAAAGTTTACCGGGGTCGAATCAACACCGGAGGCTATTGCCAAGGCGCTGAAAGTCTATGTGGCTCTCAACCAGAAGCAAGAGATGATTGACCGAATGAGAGCCAACAAGGGGATAATTGATGGTCTGGGTGCACCCACAATCGAATACCCTGAAGCATTGGCCGCGAGAGCGTGACCGCATACCTAATAGACAACTCAGCCTGGGTACGCGAAGCAGACGGTGACCCGGCATTTATGGAGCGCATTGCAGATATCAGGAGTTCGCCTGCGGATTTTATGGTGACTTGCCCGCCCCAGGTATTGGAATACTGCCATAGTGCTCGTGGCAAAGAGGATTACACAGAATATCGGGATGCAATAACGCTTGGGTTCCCGCTGGAAATCCATCCAACCGAGGATGACGTGCTAGATACTCAAGAGGCTCTTTGGGAAGGTGGGCTCGCCAGGTCTGCACGCGCGATGGACATCCTGATTGCAGCTTATGCAATACTAAACAACGCTGTAGTTCTGCATTGCGACCACGATTATGAATACATTGCCCAAGTCGTGCCGCTTCAGCAGGAGTACCTAACACCCACCGAGCCTTTACGCGAGGTATCCCATAGATGACCTCCGGGAGTAAATTAAACGGCTAATAATGAAGTTGCCCGAATACTACGGCGGGGAAATCCCGTGGCTCGGATCGCAAAAGCACTTTTGGCTTGAGGTTTCGCTTCAGTCCTGCGAGAAAGACTTACGGGGATTTAGTCGTTCAAATTGCCGCTTATTGGCGGTTGGGTGTTTCGTATTGTTGTTCGATATTTTGTGTTGGGGCTTTATCCAAAAAATTGGATTGCGTTTTGGATAACTCCGGATGCTTTCGATTGTGTGCGGCGCCACAGTTCAAGGCACGGCCGGGTTCAGGATTTGCGTAAGCGCTACATCCACTAACGAAGGGTGTAGCGGACACGCCGTCGGTTGAGGAGCGATGAAATCGCGTCTCGAAACCACGGTGGGCAGCAAATGCCGTCGGTTGTGGTGGACGAAACCACGGCCGCAACTATGCGAAGGAACAACAATGGCAAATGTGAAGCGTCGGATGACGGCGGTTTTGGTAACTAGTGCAATCGGGCTGAGTGGGGTCGGGTTCGCCGCGACGGCGAGCGCCACCCCCCCCCGTTTTAGTAGTGAGATTGGCCGCGGAGGGGAAGTTCACGGGTGGCAAGGTGGTGGCTAAGGGCACCGCTGAAGTTGGTAAGACGCTCACCGCGAAGGTCTCAGGTTTTACGCCGACCCCGTCGTCGTACAAGTATCAGTGGCTGCGTGACGGAAACAAAATCCCGGGCGCCACTAACGCCACCTACACGTTGCAGGCGGCTGACGGCGGGCACGCGATCAAAGTAAAGGTCACCGCGCTCCGCTCCGGAAAAGCCGGCAAGACCATTAAATCCGAAGCAAAAACCGTCAAGGCAGCTTCAAAGAATCCGCTTACAGATCCCAATGCGACCAAGGCCGATATTGCTAAGTATTTGAATTGCGTTGCCGACGGCTACGGGTGGCGAGACAACTATGACTGCGGCGACGCCCGTTTGGTCTTTAAGGGGGGAGACCACAATTTTGAACTTTGGAATGTGAAAGATGGTTCTCTCGTTTTAGGGGAGGACGTATACTTCGTGGGTTCCAAAGTGTCTTTTGGGCAGCTAAAGTCGGCATCTTCCGATAAGTACTCGAAGTTTATTGTTGGGCCTAATTTCGATCTCAGGCTTTATACGATTCCATCGAATCTAGAAAAACTACTCCCAGCATCCGGTCTGCAATACTGGCTCGGAGAGGAACGCGGGGTGGAGGATACTATGGGCGATTGTTACTACTATAAAGTGAAATCCGCATGTGACGACCTAAAGAAGATGGGAATGCTATGAAATTCACTCGGTCATACCGCCTACTCGGAAAACGTGCCTGGGCTTGCCTTGTCTGCGTGCCGTTGCTGCTTACTGGCTGCGGCAGCGTCAATCCCGACCTTCCCACCACTGGGGTTGTTGAATTCGGTACCGAGGCAACCGCAACCCCGGTGGAATCTGCTCCGAGTCCTACGAATTCGCCTGTCTTTGAGATTTTCACTGAAGAAGACTGGAGTTTAGATCTCTCAGTTGTGAAGGATTTTGGTTCTTGGGCTGTGGATGTGGTTAATCCAGATTCTCAATGGTCTCAGGAACTGCCTTCGGCTCTTATTGATGCGGTGCCGGAAGAATTTGAAAGGCTTTATCTGCTGCAATTTGATATGTGGCGTGGCGATTTTGTTCCGGTGGTGGTTGATCCTGCGGCTTATGTTTTGTCCGGTTCGGGAAATGATGGTTTGACTATTACTTTAACTCAAGATTTCTTGAATAGTCTGATTTCCAATGAACGGGAATTCTATTATGGGATCGGTGACTTAAGTTGGTTTGATACTCATCAAATTTCGACTACTTCGGATATGGTGGCGAAGACTTTAACTTATGTGTTTATCGCTAAGTTTTCTTACAATGAAAGTATGTCTTTTGATTTGGTTATTACTCCAGATGAAAGGCGTTGGCATACTCCGACGGTTGATGTTGTTAAGAGTTTTGGAACTTGGAACGATAATGATCCTTCGATGATCGTAGATTCTCCAAGTTCAGACTTTTTGACTTTAGTTTATTTTGGTGCAGGTTTTGAGGATGGGTTGGCGGCAAATCCGGAAGATTTCGATTTGGCTGACCTGAACTCCCAGACCCAAATCACGCTCCATAATGATTGGATTAAAAAGACTTTCCCTAATAATGATAAAGTAGATTTTATCGCCTTCTTCACATTGGGCGAAACGTCTGTCGTTCCTCTTCAAATATCCAAATAGCATAGTCCAAGGATAGAAAGGTTCCTAAAATGGTAAGTGCGAAGCGTCGGATGACGGCGGTTTTTGTAACAGGGGCTATAACGTTTAGCGGCATCGGGTTTGCGGCTCCCGCGATTGCGGCTCCGCCTCAGGTTGCGACTGTAATTTTGGTGGCGGAGGGGAAGTTCTCTGGCGGTAAGGTGGTTGCTAAGGGTACTGCTGAGGTGGGTAAGACGCTGACCGCGAAGGTGTCTGGTTTTACGCCGACGCCTTCGTCGTACAAGTATCAGTGGCTGCGTGATGGGAACAAGATCCCTGGTGCCACCAAGGGCAGCTACACGTTGCAAAAGGCTGACGCTGGCCACGCGATTAAGGTGAAAGTCACCGCATTGCGCTCCGGAAAGATCGGTAAAACCATAAAATCTGACCCTAAAACCGTGAAATCCGAAGTGAAACGGAGCAATACGTTAGCAGAGATTATTGGGAATCCACCGCCTGGTAAAGTTGTCGGTTTCCAAGCAGAAGGCAATGGTGGCGGCGGCTGGCATATAAATAGTGACGGAGCCTTCGTCAACTACTTCGGCTACATTTACACTACCGGCAACTTTAGCCAGGTACGAAAGGCTTCGGACGGTTCTTACTTGCTAACGATTGCGAATTCTAAGTGTCTAGATGACATCAAGCAGAATCAGAAATACGAAAAGTGTGCCACTAGTTCGCAATGGCTCAAAGACGGGCAAACGGTCAGACTTTTGCCCACTAAAGGAAAACTTGCGTATAATGACGACGATTATTACTGGTTCTGCGGCACGTTGTCGAGTTACGGATTCTGTCGTAATGGCTACTGGACGGAATGGACGTTAGTCGCGCCTGACGGGACCATTAACAGAAACAGCGGTGGAGCTTTCGAATCCGCTTGGAAAGATGAGCCCAAATAGCCCAAACCCAAGAATCTGAGCCGGAGATGTGTATGCGCAGTCGGCTCGGGCTATCAGCTTTTTGCGTCGGTTTGTCTGATGCGGTGGCGCATATTGGCTCTATTCCGCGTTTGTTCCAGAGTGGTCCAAACCGAGATTTCGAGTGTTTGCAACGGTTTTAGGTTGTGCACAGGTGGCGGGTTTTGGCATTTTGGCTGAAAGCTGTGGATAACTGTGAGCGGGCTGGTGGCCGTAGTTGTGATGATTGCTGGATGACTACACATATTGTTTTGCCGACCTATGACCTGGCGTTCAAGAAGCTGTTTGCCAACGACGAACATCCGGAAATCGTTCAAGGGTTCCTGAAAGATTTCCTGGATTTCGATCTCGATATTGCTCAGATAAGAATCAAAAACCCTGATTCTATTAGGCACGCTAACATCGAAGCTAATGTGGAATCGGATGAGGCTAATTTGTTGCGGGCGACGTACCGTGATATCACTATTGCGATTGATACTGCTGATATTACGATTGAGATGCAGTTAGTGAGGCAGTCGAAATATTTGCAGCGGGCGCTATATTATTTGGCTGACTTGTATACTAGCAATTACGGCACAGATACTGCTGCGAATAGTCTTTTTGATTCGCTGAAGCCTGTCTGGTCAATAAGCATTTTGGGATTCAATCTTTTTGCTGATGATGTTGCTTTTCGGGTCTTTAGTCTCCGCGATGAGGACGCTGGCGTGGCGTTGGAACCAAAATTGTTGCGGTTGGGATTCCTTGAACTGCGTAAGCCTATTGACAGCAAAGCTCAGGCACGATGGCGTAAGTTCTTTATTTCCGGTAAAGTTGATCCCGACGCTCCGCAATATCTCAAAAATGCTGCTGCGGTAATTGCCTACCACAACTTGACTGCTAAGGAACGTAAAATGATTGACGCCGAAACCAAAGCCCGAGACATCTCCCGAGCCATCATGGCCGGCCTCAAGGAAGAGGCAGCTGAGGAGGCCGCTAAGGAGGCCGCTAAGGAGGCCGCTAAGGAGGTAGCTGCTGCCCACGCCAAGGCGCTCTCCGAGGGGAAAGCTGCGGGAATTGCTGAGGGGAGAGCTGAGGGGATTGCACAAGGACGGCGCGAGACTGCGCAGGCTATGTTATCTAGGGGCTTTGACCTAGAGGTGGTGGCCGACCTGACGGGCTTGAGCGTCAAAGAATTGAAAGACCTCGAATAAGTAACTAAATATGTTCGGACGGGGATTTAGTCGTTCAAATTGTCGCTTTTTTGTTGTTGCGCGTATGGTATGGTTGTTCGATATTTTGTGTTGGGGCTTTATCCAAAAAATTGAGTTTCGTTTTGGATAACTCCGGATGCTTTCGATTGTGTGCGGCGCCACAGTTTGCGGCGCGGTCGGGTTCAGGATTTGCGTAAGCGCTACATCCACTCAGGAAGGGTGTGGCGGACACGCCGTCGGTTGAGGTGAACGAAACCACGGCCCAGACTACGCGAAGGAACAACAATGGCAAATGTGAAGCGTCGGATGACGGCAGTTTTGGTAACCAGCGCACTCGGTTTGGGAGGCGTCGGGTTCGCCGCGACGGCGAGCGC
>Ga0268261_10003644_pt1 | contig 11359 bp, 16 predicted proteins | sample TergutNc150P1_FD_190353 | JGI IMG/M metagenome (GOLD analysis project Ga0268261, IMG submission 190353) | Nasutitermes corniger P1 segment gut microbial community from laboratory colony in Florida, USA - Nc150 P1 (SPAdes) (version 2) | ecosystem: Host-associated > Arthropoda: Insects >... | reverse complement strand
GTAACCAAATCCCAAGTATTTCCCTGAGTTAATTGTTTTATGAGTTGGTATAGCGGTTCGAGTCCGCTCAACTAAAGTGCTACGTGGCCACGGTAGAGATTACTACACCCGTAGCCACCACGAATTACAATTATAGCTAGAAACAGCAGTAGTGGTCAGTAGTCCGCCCAAATTACAAATACTGTCCTGGTGGCAGCGAAATTTGAGATCGAGAAAGCTAACACGAGAGTAAGTAGGAACATAGCTATCTCGCATCATATACTACCTGTCCGGGTAGGAAATAGTGGAAGTCCAACCGCTATCCGGGAGGTACTACAAATTAGTGACATCGGTGGGTTCACAACCCCTGTGTCACTACAAAATTGGAGACATCGGTGAGTTCACAACCCCCGGTCACTACAAGAACACTTCTAGAAAGTAGCACTGACTAAATAAATGCAGTAGAACACGGTTACAAAGCATCGGTTCACACAAAACCTCGCCTGCTGTGTAAGATATTCTGTGGTACGTACCAATTTATTCGTCACCAATAACCAAAGCCTTGTACTGGTCGGTTACAACGACACAAAATAATCGGTTCCTCTCATAGTTATAAACAAGTTCGACCGTATTTTGCTATCAAAACTATCCACTAACAGGATAAATATAAGTAGTAATGGTCCAGGTATATACCGAGTGGAGTCACACCACGTAAACAAAACTAACATCGAGCTCCTTCTAGTGACGTCACACGTAATCAAACATAACTTTCCCCTCCCTCCCTTGCCCTCAGGCGGTAAACATTGCCACCCAAACAGTATGGCGCCAGGGCTTAACCTAACTTTAACTTGTTATTATTTACAAACCCAAATTTCCCCACCCTTCTTTAGGCCTTTAGGTGACGCGATGTCAACAAAGATGGCGGAGGGGTGAATGACCTTCCCCCTTAACCTAACCTTAAACTTTGTTATTATTTTGAAACGCTGTTATTGTCACGTGATGTAATCACCCCAGGCGACGTGATGTCAACAAAGATGGCGGAGGGGTGAATGACCTTCCCTTTTAACCTAACTTTAACTTGTTATTGTCACGTGATGTAAACACCCCTAGGCGATGCGATGTAAACAAAAGATGGTGGGGTGAATGACTTTCCCTCTTAAACTAACTTTAGATTGTTATTATTTTGAAGCCTTGTTATGGTCGCTGGATTAAAAAAAAGATGGCGGAGGGGTCAATGACCTTTGTGCGTAACTTAACTTTGAATTGTTATGGTTACTTGATGTAAACAAAGGAGCCATTTTGAATTTTTGCCAATATGGTGGCCACGCACGGCAATTTTAAAACTAACTTATTATTTTGGATTTTGGCGCTACAGCCATTTTGAATTTTTAACAATATAGCGGCCAGCGCTGTAATTTTAAATTAATGCTAACCTAAACTTAACGTTGTTATTGTAATAAGGCGACCATTTTTTAATTCTTGCTAACATGGCGACTTGCGCGGCAATTTTAAACTTACCTTTGAACTTTGTCGTTTGAATAACGCGGCCATGTTACAATATGGTGACTTTGGCGGTAATTTTAAATTAATACTGACTAACGTAAACATTTGAATAGGGCGGCCAGTTTTGATGTTGAAGTAATATGGTGGCTAGAGAAATAATTTTAAACCTAACTTGCTATTATTATGAATATTTATTATTAGTTTGACGTAAACAATGCGCCATTTTGAATTTTAAACGTGACTGAAACATGTTATTTGAATAAGGGAGCCATATTACAATATGGCGGACTTGCGTGCTATTTAAATTATTGGAATAAGACCACCATTTCACAATATGGCTACAACGTTAAATTTCATACTACATTGGAAAGAGGTGGCTAAAGCGATAAGATATTGGACTCATAACTGCAAGATTCTTAGTTCGAATCATGCGGCTTTAACCATCTCTTTTCAAGAAACCTGTCCCAGGTAATTAGACATATAAAAACACAACTTTACATTTTTACAAACTATATACAATGTTGGTTGTTTTTATTCTAATTAAAAGTACAATTTTCTTTATAAATATACATACAATTTAATTGTATTGCAATCTTTTATTTCCACACTTATAATCATTTAGTTATCATCAGAAAAACGACTGTTTTTATATTTTAATTCATTCCACAATATATTGAAATCAATAGCTTTTGTTTCTGGAGAGGTACAAAAGGATTTGGATTCAAAACATATTGCGCCACTCTAAAAGTTCATCTTGCAATCTGCCGTATTTGATGATTTCTGTGTCCATACAGCCACTTGCCAAGTTCATCAATTGCGACAAAACTTTTTACTTAGACACACTTGAGTGTTCTGACTACTAATGCGTATATATCGGCCACAGCACACTGACAGGGTATGTTGCGAGTCACCAAGTTCATGCACTTCATTCTTGGGTATATCACCTTTGAATGTAACCAGAATGAACAACTGCATTTCGTTTAACACTTCATGACCAGAAGATGTTCCAATTTTTACTTGTGGTTTGAGGTCGCCATTATCGAGGTAGATGGAGACATACTTTTTCTCTTGCTCGTTGAGATAGTATTTGCGACGAAACAACCCCGTCATCTGGAAAACATTAATGATAACCAGGCTGAGGCGGGCACTTTGCATATTGTAGACTAATAATGTAATAGTTGAGCCACTGAGCTAATGAATAGGCTGATCGGAATGGACAAACATGTTTAGACTTGTTGCGACATGCAAACGTGCAGCTGATGGCAGGTAAACTAATTTAGGCTAGTTCAGGGCAACCTAGCTGAGGGGTACCAAAAAGTCAGGTCAATAAAACCGCTAATAAAGTTTGTTTTCTGAGGTCTAAATCAATAAATTGCAACAGCAGATGATACTTCGCGATGTAGCGCAGTTTCCAGCTCTGAATATGGAACATCGCCATTATTCCAGTTACACCCATGGCCAATAGCCTCATTCATCCTACCGTTAAACAAAGGTATTTCTTCCCATTCGTACGGTCTCTTAAAGACATATGACGAGACCCTATTAATTGAGAGTTCGCAACTGCCAGCTCTTTAACCATGATTTCATTATCCTGCCCTTCCAAAAAAGTGAAATCAATCACTGTGAGTGACATTGTAGACTGATAAGTGTGAATTTACGTACTTATATTTATATCTGCGACTTGCACCACTGCTGCTGCTCCTCCAATCGGCCGCAAGCGGGACACTCTCCAAACTGTGCGCGAAACATTTGCACTGCTCTTTTATCATTGCAGGTGTAGCGAACAGGTAAAAACATGTTGACAAATGACATGGTTAGTCCTTGGGTTCTGTGAAGGGTGTAGAGACAGCAGTAGTATCCGCAGAAATTCGAAGTTAGACTCTGTAGTCTGTGGCGATTAAATTTCAAAGAAATTGAGTGGCGCAATAAGTATGCCATAATTTCCTACTTGAAAGGTGGTAGGCCGTGCGAATCAAAAAATTCGGCACACACAGAATCGGAGAAACAAAAAGCTATCCAATGCAAACCAGGCATATAATGCTTATCAAGATCAATGACAATTATTGATAATTTTATAATTGTGGATTGTAGAAGATCTATACAGTAAACCCCTTGAAAATATTTTACATGTTTTGTCACAATTTTATGAATCTGAATGGAATTCATTCTACAGTAACGTTTCTGGAATAATTTCAATGCGCCCGGGGAATTCAGCATACAAAAGCATGTAACACGTTCGGGCAGTGGTTTTTAAAGAATGCTTCAATGCGCATATTTCCCTGACGAGGTAAGCTGATATGCTTCTCATCAGCCTCTCTGTCAGGTGTCGTGTCAAACCCTAGTATGTAGAAAACTTTTGTAAACATTTCTAATGTAATCATATGAACACGATCATTATGATGAATACTAGTACTTGAAAATAATGTTTCGTAAGCTCTTGTAGCACCAAAGGTTGAAGAGGAATCCATTGTAAGTAATTCCTAAGGATGCTGAACTCCATTTACATACAGCACAAGACTTGTCATATAATGGTGAAAGTGAAACGGATTCGTACTGGCAGGACCAACAAATGCTGCATTTTTAACTAAAACTATAAGAATCCGGTCTGGCACCGGCCCAAAGAATGCATTATTAATAGAGATTAGCTGAGTCCCAGAACTCGCTGTAGAAACCTTGATCTGGGTATGCGTTACTGGATAGTGTGCTTTACGATTCATAGCTAAAATATTAGCGTGAGCTAAGAGTAGAGAGGGTTTCAATTCAACTTGAGTGATATAGAGAGTAGCGTCTAAAATTTTGATACGTACTTTTGTATCATCGTAGGTGCCAATAAATAAAAAGCTTCTGATGTACAAGTTTAATATTCATATCAACGTCATTAATCAACATTCTTACGGAATTGAACAAATCGGCATGCAGCCGTCTATACAGTTCAACATTCTGACTATTACAAATGTATTTTAAACGCGTAGTGTAACCATTATTGTCTTTCAGTTCTTGTGAAGAATGAAGATACCAGAGGATAGACACTAAATGTGTACCAGAAGCGTCAGAACCATAATTTAAAAGTTTTTCAAGGTAAGCCTTGCAATGATAGTTTGTCTCGTAAAGAGTAACAGGTTTGCCGTTTAGCGAGACACTTAGACAACTGAACATGGAATGCAAATATTATTAACGCAACCTGCTGTGTTTGACTCTGCATTACTTATATCTGATCCAACAGTTTTCACTAGTTTGATGCGTAACATTAGACGTACAGAATTTGAATGAATATATTAATCACTATCACCGGAGCAGTTGAATTCCAACTGGGTACAATTGTTAGCTGGCACTAAAGATTTATATGTAACGGTGTGGCTATTTACGATATATGTTTGTATGATGCGTTTTAAAAAATGTCAAGCCCTGATTTTAAACACTCCATTACAGCTTCTATGTGAAAATATCATTTACCTTTCTGCGCTTACTTTGAGACTGAGTTTTTAGACTTGAGCTTTCCTTTTAAACTAAGGCCAAAACCGTCATATTTTTTATTTTTTGTTCGAGGTTATCTTTTGCCGAAATACATCGATTTTTTAAAATATCACCTACAGGTTGTTTCGTCTCTTTATTAAGCATGTTGGTTATTATATTGGTACCTGTTTTTAAAGCTTCTTTTCCGACCACCTTTGCCCCTGAATACAATGGCGGTTTAACAAAACGAGAGTCCCCTGAAGAAGGACCCTATACCGTTACCCCTCTGAACCCTAAAACTTGCCCTGTAAACACGAACCACTTCACCGCCACCACCGATTTGATTTACATAATATCGCGTATATCGATTCATTGTAATTTGTATACTGAGTTTTACTGCGCCGGGGACTTGTTTTTAATGTGTAACGTTACAACGCAAAGGATATCGCTATCTTCAAATGGCACATCTTTTGCATTTATTGAAACTAAACGAATGGTAATGGACTCTATAAACGATTGTTCTATAGGTCTATACAAAGGAAGGTCAAATCTATGATATCCTGTACTCGAAGGAAAATGTAGAGTATTTAAAAGTTTAACGTAAGAATCACCAAATTTGTTTCTATAATATCTGTATACATATAAACAGGCCCTAGTGTAGTAAAATCAGGGTTATCTTTTAGTGATACTGTTATTCTAGAAGTATGTCAATTAGCGGGGTTCATAATTGTTTCAGCTAAATCTTCAAGTCCATTATATACACGGGCAGGAAATTGAGGTGCTATATGATTATCGATTTTAACGGAATTTTCCCCGTAGCACGAATTAAATAATTTCTTACTCGGTTCCACTTCTGTATATCTATTTAGGTACTCACTAAATATACGCATAAATCCTTCCTTTTTAGATGGTTCCAACACATCAGGAATATTTGTGAGATCAAGCATAGAGTCATAGTCTTTAACAGAAAAAATGACTTGTTGCGAATCTAAACGGATTGTATTGTCGGAAACGTTTCTTGTAGCCATTAGGACACGACATTTCTACTAAACCGACTTCCCATTTGTTATGTTGCAACTGTCTGATGGTAATGTTATGTAAAAATTATCCATTATATTTTCTTAATATCGGACGCGTTTACCGAAATGTTAAAAGTCTCGTCGTAACCTTTCCACTTGACAAGATATTCTTTAATGCCATTTTTATTACGTGTGCGCACTATTTTGTCTATTTGAAACTCAGTTTCAGGTGATACAGTAACTTGAACAAGTTCGTAATTTTAAAATTACCCTTCGATACCACGATCTTGCAAGTCCGACAGTTTATAAACAGGCTGTGGCACGCGTGTAGTAACTTTTACAACTGTTCTGTTATAAATGTTTGTTCGTAACCTTTAGCAAAAGCTACTTTCTGCTTCGTTATTCTTACAAGATCGCCCACTTTAAACTTGACGCGTCCGTGAGGAATTTTGGCCCCAAAGGCTATTTACCTTTTGCCATACAAAGTATATATTCGAGGGAGACACTTTGCTCGGGGGCATGGCTAATGTGGAATGGACAGAGTTGTTGTAACTTGCTAGAAGGTTATTTATAACGTCCAAAAAGCGGTAGGTGTTATTCTTAGTGAAATATACATTTTCGTCTTTACAGTACGATTAAATCGCTCAATAACAGCCCCCTTTACATCAGGGTTGTGAGTCGTATGAAACTCGACTCCCTAGCGTTTCAAGTAGTGTTGGACAGTTGCATTAACAAACTCTGTGCCTTTATCTGATTGTATGTTAATGGGCTTTCTATTTTGAAATTAAGTTGTTAAAGCCGCTGCGATTGACTTGCCGGTCTTGTCCTTTAGAGGGACGCTCCAGGCATAACGCGAAAATATGTCTATTACATTTAAAAGGTGTTTGTATTATCATTGTATCTCGACAAGGAAAGTCCGTAAGATCAATTTCCCAAACATTGTCAATGTTTGTAACAGTACATGGATTTCGAGGAAACCTTTTTCGCACTGGTTTGTGCAGACTCTTAGACATTTTTCTTATTACTTTTAGGGGCACTTACTAACTTTGCTGTTGAACTAAACCCCGCTTTATGTTTAGGATCGTAATAAATTTTACCTAGAGACATTACACAGATTCCCAAGGAACTTCCTTTTCGTCAGTAAGGAGTTGCTAAATAAAGCGCGTATACTTAAGACCGTTGTCCGCTTTCATCTTACCTGTGGGACTATAATGAACTCTATACGCGTTAGACTAAGATTATTTGTTTATATGTCTGTCTCGAAAAGTAACCGCGTTTTTATCAAGTTTAGACTTTGTCAGTAATTCCCAGAGGGCCTCTGTTGACTTGTACTTTCTGCCATCTACAAACACGTGTATAACGTTATATTTGAAACCTGAACGCCCGATTTTAATGTACCATTAGTATCACCTTGAAACACACCAAACGAAGAAACGTGTGACAATCTGCGTTTCAACACGTTATGAATGTACTTTGAATGCAGTGGCTGAGAATTAATTTCAAATTCAGGCTCTAACTTTTCTGATTTATTAAATGGCTCTCTTTCACGCGTAGTTTCTATTATTGGATTTGGGATAGGCTCCCGTTTAAGTTTTTCAGTTTTCAAGTACGGGTCTTGATGCAAACGAACACGAGTCCATTTATTATAGCTATGGTATTTAATTTTTAATATTGTTTTAACAGCCGGTGGTGACGGTGTTTGACAGCGCTTTTCGCACAGTTCAGGGGTACTAAAATCATACATGTAACGCCATTTTTGGTTAATGACTGCCACTAATTATTGTTCATATAACACCTGACAAAATACTGGTAAGTAAAGGAACCATAAACAAGCCTTTGTGAATTAAAAGTTCCATTTATTTTCTAAATAATCTTTGGTTTTACCAACGCACGTAAACGATTTTTATATTAAGTTAATTTACCCTTGTGTCCTCTAGTTATTGTATGATTTCCATTTAATGTGTTTATAGCACACTCAACAATGGCTTTAATGAAATCGTCATCTGCATGTGTGAGTAACGCGCGTCTGGCTTGGGGTTTAACGTCTTTAAGTACGTGGAGAAAGTGTAACTGTAGCTTCAACTGGTTCATTACCTTCAACAGCTGCAAAATTTTCTGTATTTTCCCCAGGAATTATCTTTTTTCTAAATCTCAATAAAACTGATGATTGATTGCGTAAAGTCCAGACACAGATAGGAGTATGGATCTTTACAGACTTCTAGACAAGTCTTATGAAAACTAGAAATGTTTTCAGGGTAAACCTGCCGGGCCAAGTGCACAATTTGAGTCTTATCTCTGGGGTTCTTAAACACAACTATATACTTGCTGTTTAATGAAATATCACGTGACGACGGACCTTGGTGATACAAGTTCCGTGTAAATAAAACTAGACTGATGTTACAATGATGCGATTCTTTGGTAAATAATTGACTAACTTTTGTAGAATAAGCAGAGTCCATTAAATCATCCAGCACTATGAGCGTAGGTAAATTTCAGGGTTTTCAAAGTCCCGTACGCCTTTAACAAATGTCACGTATTTAGATAATGCGGGGCGTTATTTTCACTGTGAAACCACACAATATTTTTACACACGTCAAAAAGCTGCTCCCTGCACTCTAACAGTCTAATTACAAATGTTGATGTACCACAACTACTAGGACCTCCAACAAATAGTGCAAGTGGATGTTGCAGCTTCAACGTAATGCTATGAAATGAATTTGATCTGTTAGGACACCTCTATTTATACATACAGAAATAAATAAATAAAAATAAATAAATGAATAAATAAATAATTAATTTATCAATAACCATACGGTAAAGAGTCAAATTTGTCCATAAGCCGGCGCTTCTTAAAAACAGCCTTGTACTCTTTGGTTTCCGGCTCCGTCATTACTATGCCACCATGTTTCCTTTTGATCTTCTTGGAATTGTGAACATGTACAGGTGGCGCGTCTTCCAGGACCATATTTCTCAAATAAGTAAAGCTTACAACTTTCGAATTTTCATAGTTCAAATTCATATACTTTACTTAAATTTAGTTGTGCATTTACCGGTATAAGGGCAAATTACCGAAAACGAATAGTCTTTAGGGCCGCCCGAAACAAACTCATCTATGAAGGAACCAGAGCCAATATCCTCCAACTGATTTTTGAGGTCGCCCAGATAATCCTCTATTGTTACTTTTGGGGGTTCATCTACCTTCTGAACGTAGATAACAGAGTCAGTATCGCAGTATAAAACGTACTTCCCCAATCTGCTCAAATACCCTAAACTTTTAGCCGAGCTTGTGTAGTTACGTAGGCGGCAACTGCTACGTTTACATTTTCGCCCGTGGTAACATTGTCTTCGGAACACTACCAGGAGACCAATGCTACCTATTCGTTTGGGAATATGAGGTTTGTAACCTTAGTACCCGGACTTGTTAAAAGCTCGTAAAACTCTTTCTTAGAGTTGACAATTGTAGTCTGGGTCTTTTTTTGGGTTTGTGCCCATTTGTCCCACATTGAGCTGAATTTTAGATTTGCCAAAGTTCGTTGTCCTGCATTTTTGGAAATTGATTCATTGTCTAGAGGAATTCCCTATGCGCGCTGGTAGTCCTCAAAGTATTTGTCCTTGTTTTCCTCACTTTGTACCCAGGATGGGTAGCAGGATAATTCCTGTTTGAGTTTTAGGGACATGTAAACGTACTCTGCGAAAAGACCTGCTAAATTGGTGTCTGTCAAATCACGTTACTTCATACTCCCAAAATTGATACACGTCCACCACATCATAACCCATGTCTACGGCCTTGCGGACCGCATCCACTATCCACGTCCCGGCTATGCAGCGCTCCTAATCAGAGTGTGTACAGTTGTCCTGGTTCATAATGTCGGCACAAGTTGAACACAAGAGGAACATCAGTTTGGAGTTGCTTTTGTATGGAAGAACTGAATGATACAGTCCCCTAGGAGATAAAACTTTACATTTAATAACACCCTTCCTATCCAAACAGTCAGGTGGACAGTCTGCACGCACGTACACTTTCGGGTTGCCTACCGGAAACTTACCGTACTTACAAATGTACGAGTACATACTGATTACAACCACATATCTGAATTCTTCCTCATCCTTTACTTTGTAATATGTTTTACTGGCCCCGTTTCTACTCCCGTACAAGGCATTCCAAATATTAATAGTAACGTTCTCTACATAGGGGTGTTAGCAAAGTTCATTTTCAAGGCCAGGATTGTTACGCAATAGTTTTCTAAACTCACACACCCAGGTCGAAACAACAGTGTAACCAGCGTCTTTAATTTTTTGCAACCTCGGTATTGTTTCCTCATATCTCTTTTGCAGTGCTTCTTCAGTGTTACCAAGGGGTTTAAGTCGATTGGGCATGCAAAGACACTCATGTCAAAACAACCTAAATACTCAAAAACTTCATTTGTCTTTTGACAATACCCATCAACATTTACATTAGTTACCACGGCCAAATGCACTTCCTTCTCATTACCAGCATAAATAATTTTGCAAGTCCGTCCCATATACGCCAGCCATTGAAGACCTTCAATAGACTGACGATCCCCTATACGGTATCCGGCTCTCGGGAAAATAACTACAGCATCTGGTTTCAGGAACACGGTTCGGAATACCTTGTTGCAAAAGGACGATATTGTTATAGCTTCCCTAAAGGGGTCCATTTTAACCAATTACAAAAAAATTCGAAACGCACATCATGCCTGCCTCAATACATTTACGTCATCCATGCAGTAGGCCAGAAGTTCGTCCATGATACAAAATAAATTACCTATTTTCCTAGTGCCACTGCATAAATTGGGCGCTCTCATCAGCAAACATAGAGTCTGCTCCGTAAAATTCGGGCTCAGGATAAGGACCCACATAATTTATGTTGCTGGCCGTGTTGAAGAAGTGGGGGTTGTACCCCTTCTTGCATTTCAGGTCGAATGATTTGGGCATGTTTCTTAGACTCATGGGCAAATCATTCAGGGAATCCAAAAAGTGAAGATTTTCCACAACCATACTAAGAATTTTACTACCGTCCATTATCAATTTCGGCTCCCATCTAAGTTCCAAAAATCTTCTGAGAACAAACTGTGCGTCGTATCCACTAGTGTTGTGTGAAATGACATAAATCTTGTCAGCAAATGGCCTAGATAGTCGAAGATAATAGATAAATTTGCCTACGGGGTCTTGCCAGAACGTGTGGACACGCTTTCCACACTGTTCACAATCGACATTAACATTATCCACGATTTCACATTTAGAGTACATCTACTGAGCACATATGAGGTTCGGAACATGCTTAACCCTCTGCCGTCCCTAAAGCTCCAAAGCGCTCGGGATTTAAATGTCCCGTGCCGCCCTAAACGCTCTAAAGCGCTCTTGTAGACCCCTTCGCCAATGTA
>Ga0268261_10003643_pt1 | contig 11359 bp, 14 predicted proteins | sample TergutNc150P1_FD_190353 | JGI IMG/M metagenome (GOLD analysis project Ga0268261, IMG submission 190353) | Nasutitermes corniger P1 segment gut microbial community from laboratory colony in Florida, USA - Nc150 P1 (SPAdes) (version 2) | ecosystem: Host-associated > Arthropoda: Insects >... | reverse complement strand
TTCGTGGTTGGGCCGGCCGGCCCGACCACGAACACAGCACGACTATCACCACGATACGAAGGTAAAACCGGAGGCTGCCGCTGCAGTCATTGAGCTCCTGATGATGGGTGGGAAAATGCCCGAAACATGTTGAGCTGTAAACAAACGTCAGGATAATAAACTGAAAAACTGTTGCATCACGTTGGTGATTTATTTGAATTGTACGATGATGCACAGACTTACAAACCTTAAATTTCACATTTAAATTTTAGCACACCCTGTATGTAAAATGTGAATAATATAGGAACCAAAAAAGGTAGCATTATGAAATAAACAGCATTTTGAAGAAAAAAATGGAGAGTGTGCAGCATGTTTAAAATACTCCGTACTTATATTTGTTGAAAAAAAAATATATAAAATGCAACATCTGGAGGGTAGCGGTACGCCAGTCCTATATATATGACGCACGGTTCTTAAAGGTTAAGCAGCCCTAACAACACAGCATCACATGTCCCACAAAGTGTGAATCCTCTAAATCAGTGGCATGAAAGCATGACAGCTTGTAAGACATGTCCAGAGTGCGCCACTGTCACTAGTGATCAGTGCAACTGCCTTCACATGAAATGTTCTATTAGTGTTTGCATTCTGTACATTTACAGTACACAGAGATGTCCCTTCATTATTCTCATGACCCATCAAACAGAATGCAAGTTACGTGGAAGAGACAAAACAGCAGTGCATCACATCTGATTGTTGCACACATGAGAATTCCAGTCTTCTGGAATATGATGCTATGTCAATGGGTGAGTACTTCCAGACATTTTGAAGACTCACAATGCCTTCATCCCAAGAGTTAGAGTCCAAGCAGAACAGCCAATGGTGGAGATGTGGCACTACATAAGTGTAGTGAGCAACACTTCAGGACATCAAAAACCACTCAAAAAAACAACAAAATATCACATCCCAAATGACTTGAATCTTCAAAAGTGTACATTTCTGAAACAGCCTTCTTTCATAGATTTAAAGCTCAAAATATGAAACACAATAATTCAAAACCCTTAAGCAATCATGGGATATGAATGACTGAGGCCACCTATCACATCTGATTAGTACCTTCCACAGCTGATGCTGACATGTCCTGGCAGTCTGCTTATCAAGAAGAGACATCTCATTCATTTTCTGCACCTGCAATTCTAATTTCTCCACCTGAGCTAACAAAATCAACTTCTGCTTCTCCAATTCTTCTACAAGACTGTTATGACTGCTGACATTTTCTGTGGACTTGTTCAGTGTTTTTAACTTAAGATTTTCCTCTTCCAGATGTCCCATACCCTGCTCCAGACGTTTCACTCGTCCCTCCAGTGTCTCCAACTTACGGCTGTCTTCCTCTGTAAACAAGCAAAACAGATATCATAATAAAATTTCAGTTTTATGACATTCTAGCAGATATGTCCATTCTTTGATATGGCACTCCTCCGTTAACATACTCAACTGACAATCCTGTAAATTATTTGGAAGTTTGCTGATAGTTCTTTCTCTCAATTGGACAAACCAAAATTATCATCATAGTAATCCTTGATATGAATGGTTAATTTCTTATAAAGGTTACAATTTATGTCCAACAGTGCTGAAATATGACATATTTTTTGACATATATGTTGGTTTAAAACAAAAAACAAATTATAAACAAAATATGTAATATCAATATACATATAATAAAACTGTACCACAACATACCACATAGGACTGCACTACGATATGTTCATAAGCCCCATACATCCAGTTGTAAGAACATAGAAGTCAAAGTGCCTAAGCTGTTCACATAAAAGAGAAATGTATTGATGTATCCACGGAACATGAATGTGTGACAGCCGCAGACTTACTGTACGTGCTCTCCTTCCATCCAGATGCAGGAGATGGACACAACTACTCATAGAAATCATACAATACACTCTGAGGGCAGTGGAGAAGGCAGTGAATGGAGATTTATGGGAAAGCTAAAAGAAAAAGACCACTATTATGGCCTAGGCATAGATGGAAGTATACTGAAATGGATCTTAAAAAACTGGATGGAAGGGTGCGAACTGAATTCATGTAGCTTAGAACAGGGACAAGTGGTGAGATCTATGGAACTAAGTAATGACATTCTGGGTTTCAGAAAATGCAGGCAATTTGACTAGCTGAGGAACTGTAAGCACAACGAGAAGGACGCTGTTCCTTGCAGTCAGTTAGCACACACTTTCGATTGTACCTTCTTTATCCAGAGCCTCTTGCAGTCTCTGCTGCAGCTTCATTTTGTCAGCAGTGGCCTGTTTCAATTCAGCTTCCAACACGGCCACGTGACTCTCACGTTCTACTTCCCTGGTTGCTAATGTATTCTCCTGTGACATCAGTGACTCACTCAGCTCACCTTCCACCTTCTGCAGCAGGGTAAAACAAGAGTAAAATTATTTTCAAACACATTAAATTCTTTTCATAATCCAGTAAAATAAAAAACCAAATATTTCCTTCTGCATTATAACAATGTAATGAATATTTATCTCACATAACACAATACACCACAGTGCTTAACCCTTATCCTGCTAATGTGGAGTATAGGGTGAGATCCTAATAATGCCAGCAGATGGCAGATGAGATTAAACTCGGCATTTAAAGGGTTAATATAAGCCATCATCAGGCCTCTTCTTTTTTTAAGAACAAATTTTTCAAAACTTTAACTGGAATTAGGAATGAGATTTAATACATTATTATATACATCATAAAATTTGTAAAATGATAGTACAGTGCAGAAGAAGTATAAACAAACATTATAGGGGTACATGTATAAAATATATGAAAGTCTATTTAAAAAATCATTGTTAGTCAGTAAAATCACATATGGTACACACGTTGTTCACGTTCTTTTCGGACACGTAAATCACCCAACAAGTGTGAAGTATTTCCCAATAAATTTGTGGTACACACATTCATCCTGTTCATTACGATGGTTGTATCATCACAATATTACTTCACAGCACTGTTTATGTCTGTCTTTCTATAGGTACATCAATATTTACTGCCTTCTCTCCTAGCACGGTGAAACAATCAAGTCCTAGGATGACAACAATTGATGGACTGCAACACACCCAAAGACATGACCAGAATGATAGCTGAGTGGGTGTATTCAGAGCATAACCTGGTCTCTCAAAATGGTGGTCTAGTGTGCTCCACCCTTATTAGCCTGGGGAATGCTGTAGGTTTTGATTTGTGCACAGAATAATTTTCAGCCAGATCTGAGAGAGGAATGATGCCAGAACACCTCAGAATGAAAGTTCAGTGTCGTGCAGAGACACCATCAGTTCCCTGAATTTTATTGAATGGCACAGTACCCAATGTTCATGACAATCCATTTAATGCAGCTGTTTCAAACTTAGGTCACTGGTCCCAGCAACTTGGAACAAGACCACGTGCCTGTCGAGTCAGCGTCTCCCACTCTTCTGCCATTGTGCAGATCGGTCTCCAGTTCGTCAAGCCCTGTATAGTATTAGGCGAGCTTCACTGCTATTGAGCTTTATGGAATGAGAGCCTCCTTCCAACCTTGTGTGTACTTTATGCCGCCCAAAAAGTACGCATTTTATCAAAAATAGACTTGCATGTTTTTATAGATTTTTACTGTTTTTGTTACAAGTATTTCATAAGTTCTTGGGACCAAATAGGCATTTTACAGTACAAATGGATTCCAACATTAGTAAGAATATTATCAGTCCCAATCACAAACATCAGTACCCTACTCCTACTGTTTCACGAAACTGTAAGATTAGTTCCTTAACAAACTAAATTTCAGAACTGCCTCAGCATGGTCTGCGACACTCACCAACAGCTGTTTTCTCAACTCCCGACAGTCTTGTTTTTCCCTCTGTAACTTCTCCTCAAGCTGACGAATAACAGCCTTGTTGCTGTTCTCGAGAGCTTTAAATGCACTATTAGTCTCTTCTTGCAGGAAGTTCACCTGCTTCTGCAGCTCGGCATTCTGCTGCTGACACGACTCCAATTCAGATCTCATTTCCACTACTAGTGAAGATTCTCGCTCTTGTAAGGCTAATATCTGAAAAAACAGTTTTAAATGAGTAAACAGTTCACTCTCACACATGCACTACTAGATCTCACAGCAACCAGTAATTAAAACACTTTCTGGATCTTCTTTTCGTGGTTATAACTCTTAGACTACTCAAGAGTTTGCCAATGGAAAGAATGAGGAAACAGGAGCATCATAACCAAATAATTTTATGTTCTGTGCAGCATATTAGGCAGTTTGGTTAATGTTTCACATCATCAAAATTGACACTCTGAAAAATTCATTTTGCCCATGCCACTCTACAACAAAATATGGAATAATTGCTGGGTGTAATTTGCCCAACATTAAAAATATATTTACTCTACAAAACAAACCATTAGAATTATGGCAAGTGCAAAAAAACATACATGCAAATGTATTAAAATAAATTAACCAACCAGATGCAACAGTTTTACAAGTTTATTACTTGACATTTTGTGTCGCTCAACATGTTTCGGGCGCCTCCACGCCCATCATCAGGAGCTTACAACTGCATTAACAGCCTCTGGTTCTACCTTGGAGCGTGGTGGTAGCAGCTTAGTTGGTCGTGGCCTGGCCAGGCCACGACCCACTAAGCTGCTAAGGCCAGATTTTACCTCTTATATGCAAATACATATTTTCATGATTGAACTTCACTTTAAATGACATACAAAAATTTCAAACAAATTGGCTGTACACAGGAATAAGTACCACTTCCTGAGACCAGCTGCCATCCTTTCATATTTTCAGAAAAGCATGCACTATGCTGGCATCGAAATTTCCAGCACTTTCCCATGTGGACTCACAAGTTTCATCAATGAAAAGACTCAGTTTTAAGCAGCATTATGCAGATTATCAGCCGTGTGTAATGCATTTATTTTAACATTGGGATACTGTACATAAAATCCTCGCAATATTTTTGTATCGTACTAGCTCTGAATGCAAAACTCTCTACCTCGGCCTCCTTTTGAGCAATGTTGTCTTCAAATTCATGTAACTGTTCCTGCAATTCAGACCGCAGTCTCACTTCGTCCGCTAACTGTGACTGCAGTGTTGCCAACTGGCTCTGACTGTCAGCAGCAATACTTTCTAACTTGGACTCGACAACCACTACACTACGCCGATTCTTCTCCCGAGCCTGCGCTATTTTGTGTTGGTTTTCCTGCACCAGTTTTTGTAGCATCTCAATTTCAGAATTTTTTGATTTCAGTTCTTCTGTCAGTCTATCCACTTTGCTACTCAAAGTGTTGTTGATGGTGCAGAGTTCCACGATGCGCTGTTCTTGAGTCTGTAACATCCAAGGAACAGGAAATGGCTTAATAGTGCATTACCTGCGGAACATCTACCCAATTAAACATGCAATATTTAACCAAATATAAGCATCTTTTAAATTCATCACCTCTGAAATGTGGGGCAAACCATATAATTGCATACAAAGTTAAATATATTCTGTGTTACTAATTTTTTGGACACCTAAAGAATGACAGGGGTCATCTCAAATTGCCACCTTCAGGGTCAAGGAGTTCACACCCCTCTTCTTTGACTTCTTGATCCCGAAGATGGAACCAATGCCGTCCTTTGAAATGACAGTAACTACAGCATTTACCAGTTGATGTGACATAATGTCCAATAAGGCTTGAGTCTTCAGGGGCATCATTGTAAGAACCTCAAATATCACACATTAAAGAAACAAAGAAAATTCTACATTCTTGACGTTTTCAGCGTAATGCAAACGGAGATGTTAAGGATTTTATTACATTTATGGAAATTCTTGTATTTGTGACTGCATGTCAGGAGCATTCCTTTGTGAGTGAAAGTTCCAGCCACAACCTTCTTACTGTATGCCCACAGCAGACCAAGTTAAAGTGAAAACCACTCATATGTCAATAAGTTATGTTACAATCTGGTTCTAACTCTAGCAGTCACCACACTCTTTGTGTATACTAGGAATTTGCTTGACCATCACACCATCCAACAACCCTTCCTCCTGAAAGGACTACACACCATGAATTATAAACCTTCAGCCTGTGTCAGACATCCATTTCCACGTAACTTGTATTCATAACAAAGAAAGTTTGACATTTCATTTTTGTTCTTCAAATTGCTGAAGCAAGCTGAAGGTAATCTGGAATGAAACCAAGAACATTTTTCTTTCCTGAGCCAACACAACTTTACTGGTAAAGAAAATCCTTTTGCTTACAATAGCTACATGTTTTAGCTTTTCTACCAAAGCCATCATGTTTTGGTATACAAGCCACACCATGTAGTTATTGTAAAAAGAAGAAATTTCTTTACCAATACACTTGTCACCTGGGTAAGCGAGTATTCTTGGTTTCATAATGTATAGCACAATGGGCTGCCACAAACCAACATAATGAAAGTAAACCATATTGCCCCTATTTCATTCTCTGTCAAGCTGCCATTTACACAGAAAAATTACGGTTTAGCCTGGCTGTTCACGATGAAATGGGAATGAGACAATTGTAACACACAGGAATTGTGAACACTGGAGTGTCACAAGTATTTTTGTGGTTACCCTTAAGAACCCAAAGTGGATGCCGAGATAGTACCTGAAATTGGGGCACTATGACTACCTTGTGCTAAATCTATGAGCGGAGGTCTTGAGAAGCTAACAGTTCCTTTGTTGGTCAAGAAATTCTGTGAACTTTTTGGAGCCTGAAGGCTCATTATGATATTCACAACCTCCCACCACTTGTCTCTATCCTGCACCACTTTATTCAATCCACTTTCCTTTTCACTTGCCATCCTACACCAAATGCTATATAGCTTAGCTAATGACAGTGTCATTAAATTAGCCACAAATACGTCAGCAGAAGCACCAACTGACACTACAGTCAACATGTCCATGTGACTCTGCTGTCAATTTCACAACATACCTCGATCCGCTTCTCCCGCTCTGCAACTTCCTGTTGGTGTTCTTTCTTCCAAGTGGCCTTACTAAGACGGATCTGTGTAACAACTGTCATCTCGGTCGCTCGGCGATCCTTTCGTTCCTGTTCCAGGGTCCGCAACATGCTCTAAAAACACATTTCAGTAATGTTATGCAACACTATATGAGCCAGAACACACTCTAAGAAGAAAGTTTGAAAAGCTCCATAACCTTAAAAACAGCCAGAATTTTGTAAAGATAAGAATACACACAGAAAATGACTCCAGTTTGTAGAAGCTGCTTGCTGCAGGCAATAATACTTTCATCATACTGCAGTTACTTTAGCATAAGTAAAATGTATCTACTACTTGCATCAGTACTTGAATGAGTCAAGTAAATTGGTGCTGTATACAGCAACAAAATGAGTCAAGTAAATTGGTGCTGTACACAGCAACAAAATGCCTAATGCAACCGTTCTGTCCAGTGCGGTAGTACAATACACATAATGCACCTGTCGCATTCACTGCAGCAGTACAAACAAGAGAGGAAATGTCTGCAGAGAAAAATATTCTAGTACATTCTGGTGACTATAGCAAATAATAAACACTGGTAAATCTGGTAACCAAAGGAACTTTCATAACCTCGGTAAGCTAGGTAATACAGGAACCTTGGTGACCAAAGTTGCCATGGCATAGTTCATAACAAAAATGGTCATAAATGTACATAGGTCTTCATGTAAAGCACCTGCCATTATAGCCTAATTTAAATCACACTTGATTTAATGCACAGATTTCAGTAAAAACAAGCAGTACAGGATTTCACTAAAACTGTCAACAAGTGGGAGATGTGTTGTACAGTGCAGACAGACGGACGTGATGAATTCAGGTTCCTGCTGTGGTGTAGTAGAGGCCTTCACCGTTCTGGGCTGTTCCACAACTGTGGGTGGTGGTTGGTTGCCGACATGTGACGATGGCCTATTGATCCCATCTGCAAGAGTCAAGCAGTACAAGAAGCTTCCTAGACTGCTTGACTCTTGCAGATGGAACTAATAGGCCATTCTGACAAATTTGTGACCAAGCACAAACAATGCACAGCATCCCAGAAGAGGAAAGGCCTCTGACAAGATAAAGGTAATAGTCATTTTTGCAATCTTTCAAATGTGTTGAAAAAGATATTGCACACTATGTATATATATTAAAATTCTGATAAAGCCATGTGATGAGAAAACTTTACTGTACTTCCAATTGTAAATACAGGTACCCCCCCCCCACCTGTGCAAGAAAACAAAGTTTCGTACATTCAGTACCTTGACACTTCCTAGCATGCAGCATTACACTGTGCGATAGTAGCTGTGTGCCTGCTGTAGCACTCCAGAGCCATTCTGGCTGGCTTAGTACAAAACATAACTCAGCAATTACTGAGAATCAACCCACATCAGACTATCAGTCACTCTTAGAGGAGGGATAGCTCAGTCAGTATAGTGATTAGGCTATGGGCTGTGCAACTGTGAAATCAAGGTTTGATTCCCAGCATGGGCAAGACTTTTCTACTGTTCAAAGTGAGCAGATCAGTACTGCAGTCTACCCAGTGCTTATACAGAGCTCTTTCTGCAGTGATAAAGTAGCAAGGGCATGAAGTTAAGACTCACTCATATCTAGTAACAAGGCTCATGAATGACTGGAGATACACCCCTGCTCCACCACACGCTTTTATGGCATGTACATAGATAAATTAATTTTATTTTATTTTACTAGGCACTTTTATCAGCTATCATAATCTGTATATTTAAGCTGATCATAATTACAGATGAACTCTGTTATAGCAACTGCAGTGTATGCGACACCTAAGCTATAATGTTATACATTCTGTGGTACCAAATGCTTCATATGACATTCATAAGAACATCTACCTTGGATACAACAACGTTACCAGTTGTCAGTTCCAATGTAATTTTGCAAGAAGCAGGCTATTTTGAGAATTCAAATATCTCCTTGTCCTCGAGAGTGCAAGCGCTCTACTACTGCAGGTAGCTACAAAAATTCCAGGCCTGGAAAATGCAACAGTAGCAGTGACTGTGCTGGATGTTTCCCTCTACTTTTCTACCCCTGCAGTTAACAGGAGACGGTAAAGTGATGACATGGCTCCAGTCACAAACAAAAGATAGATTTGGAGTATGGAAGAAAAAGTTAAATTGATACGAGATACAAAAAATAGAAGACAGTGAGCTGACGGGTGGGGCATTTGTTTTTGTAAATTCTATGATCAAAAAGATTTTGCAAAACAGAACCAAAATTATTAGTGCATTTGAAGAGAATGAAACAAGAATAATTGCATTTTAAACATACGAGTACCATAGTGCAAACATTTAAGTAATATGCCTTCAGGCTTGCACTTGGTCTTGAAATCTCTTTCCTTCAATTTACCACACAAATCACTTACAGTGACACTGATTTCTAATGACACCATTTATTCAGTAACTTCGATGATGTTGTAACCAAGTATGACTGTAATTTTCACAGTTGTACCATGCATTCTGATGCTATCCAATCCTTTATTAGTCCAACTAATGCACAACCAATTTGCTTTAAAATATTAATATTTAAATTTTAATATCTAAAGAAAATTAGTTGTGCATTAGTTGGACTAATAAAGGATTGGGTAAGTGTGACTGTACTTTTCTGTACTACACATACCATTTGTTCATGCTTCAATTGCCCAACTTGGAGTTCCAGGTTTTTGTTATCTGCTTGGACAGTTTCCAGCTGTTGGCACTTCTGTTCAAATTTCTTCTCCAGGATATCCACTTCTCTCTTCCTGTCAGAGTAAATAAAAGCGTAAAACACTGCAAGTGAAGAGGCCAGACTAGAAGTGACACAGTCCAAAAACACGCAAATCACATGGTAATAAGGCCAGGACATACGCATGATGTCTGAGCACATCCCACATGACGGCGTTCCATTAGGCCATGTGGCGACAGGCACTGTGGCACACCAGGTCGATGCTGTCAGTGAGTTACACAGAGTGCGGGACGTACGAAACGCAATGCAATTTGATGTGCTCAAACACGTTGCACACATCCCAAACTTAAATCTATGATATTTTTACATGTTTAGACCTTTATAAAAAGCCAAAGAGGCTACATATGCACGTCAGTGATAAAGTGCAGGAAGCTGTGGTACAGTGGTTTAGGCAGCAGGGTAGGGAATTCTTTGCAAATGGGATACAACGGCATGTACATCAGTGGGACTCCTGTTTAAATGCCTGTGTTAATTTTCTCCAGCAGGTTCAGAACCTTCAACTGTGAGCATCCTCCGGTAGGTTGCACTTGTTCATGCCTCATATATTTATAATCTACATCAGCAAAATACTAATAAACCTCTAACCTACCTCCTCTGATCCCCCAGTTCAAGTTCACAAATTCTCCTCTGCATGTTCTCTGCTTCTTCTTTATCCCGGGCCAGACTCTCTTCAAGGTCATTCTTCCTTTTTGGAGATATATTTTTTGTGTCTGTATAGCTGCAAAATAAGACAGAACCTGTACAGTTACAAAAATATGACTGAGTGCTTAGTTCTGGATCACATATACATATTCAACACCACAAGCAAGAAGAGACACCTTATCAATGATAAAAATACCCCCTTTAAATAGTTCTGCAGCACTTGGAACAAAACATGTTCACATAAACAAATACTGTGATTCAAAGCACTGGCTGTCAAAATGTCCTACTGTGAAAGATCAACAACAAGAAGTTTTTCATGAAACTAGCCTCCTTCTATTTACAGTAAGGAAGACAAAGTAATTATAATGAAGGCTGTACTTTATACAGCTTTCTATCACAAAGAAAGCTGCAGTTCCAGTCCCTCACTTATCTTTCTTATGCTTCTAAACTACAGCCGTTACTGTATCATTTTAAAACAGAGAAAACATCAATGCCCAAAAATACAACAACACTGGCGAACAAAGAAAGATAAATATATGTCATCCTGAAGACATACTCACTTAGATGTCACATCCACATCGTGAACATATGTAAATCCCACAAAAGGAAGGTTGTTCCCCGAAAACTCCTTTTTGGTCTTAAAGTTTTCAATGGACAGAGCTGGTGGTTCATGTTCAAACTCAACAAAGTTTGAAGTATCATCTATGCCCTTTACAACAGGAACAAAAGGTGGAATGCCTGAAACACATCATTATGATTTGCTCTTATTCCAACAGACAGTTGATACTGTTAGAAACAAGTCCCTTACAACAGACTTATTGCTTATGATTACAGAATGGAGCTGTGAAAACTTCTTATGCAGTGACTGTGGGTATGAAATTACATGTGTAACAACATGAAGCAACAAGACACAGAAGGCTCTAATCAGGGCCTGTAAAGTGATTCTGATGAGTCTTGACTGACTGCCCCCCCCCCCCC
>Ga0268261_10003642_pt1 | contig 11359 bp, 2 predicted proteins | sample TergutNc150P1_FD_190353 | JGI IMG/M metagenome (GOLD analysis project Ga0268261, IMG submission 190353) | Nasutitermes corniger P1 segment gut microbial community from laboratory colony in Florida, USA - Nc150 P1 (SPAdes) (version 2) | ecosystem: Host-associated > Arthropoda: Insects > Digestive... | reverse complement strand
CCAGAGGAGTCCTACCGACTGTGCTGCGTCGTTGTGTGTGATCTAGAAACATCAAGAATGGGTGCTCCATATATATACGACATTAGTCGCCTAAAGGTTAATGATTTAACCCATATCCTGCTAACGTGGAGAAAATGGTGAGCTCCTAATAATGCCAGCAAATAGAAGATGGGATTTAATTCGGGCTTTAAAGGGTTAAAGAATATTTTGCCTGTACCTTCACGACAAATTTAGTCCCGTGTAAAATAAAATCAATTTTGCGTGGATGCTCCTGTACCATACCGTGCAGCTATTTTACAGCTAGGTTAAAGATAAAGGAATAAACCCTTATACTTGAAGGGAAGCAGCGGATGGACCTTCAATATACTGACTAATTCTTTCTGAACAACCAGCAGTACGTAGTTATCTGACCTGGGAAACTGGTGAGGTCTGTCAACAAACGCAAGATTACAGCATATCCAGCACACCTCTTGTAGAGTTTGTAAGAATTATGAATGCTTATTTATTGGGTTAAAAGATGTGATTTGCAAAATAGTATTGCCTGTTTGTGTTATGCGCATCTTGATTCCAGCAAACAATAATCTTCCCTGGAGATCATGGAATTATTCTCTGCGTTAAATATCTCTCGCTAAGTTTGGAAATTTTGTCAGTAAAAACCCTGTTCCTATGACTGTGTTAGTTTTTTGTATATCATCACTGCTAATTTAAGTAAACAGGTTTGGTTTGATGACACAACTGAATGTACATGGTAATGTTATATGGACAGTGTTGCAATGGTTGTAATTCCGAACAAAGCAGGTGGAAAGCAATATACGGCACTTTATACTAAAGTGTGACGTAATTTTATTTTGAATATGTAAACAAATGACCGTTAATATCATAGATAAAATTATGAGTGACAAACCTAAAATCTTTTAATTCTGTACAATTTAGGCATATGAAAATATTTTCTACAAAGACATACCATCGGTTCTAAATATATACAAGTAACAGAGTGGTGAGGCTTAATGGGTGGACTGATTTCACATTAATCAAAACAGGATGAGGAAAAGATAATGTAAACATTCTTTTACATAAATGTGTTGCAGCTTCTTGAGTGTCTGAGATATTTTTAGTCCCTCTAAATGAATTATGGACTTTGGATTCAGTTAGTTGGCTATTTAGTCAAGAATAATTTGGCAAATCAAACCTCTAAACTAATGCTGCAATTCTCTCTTCTTCTACACAAGTATAATTAGGTGTAATATTGTGTCTTTAATTAACCATTTATAAACAAACATTAATCAGAACATAAACTTGTCTTGGTATGATAGTTTGTTAAGTAACAGGAATTTTGTATTCAAATTAGAAAAGCTTTGACGATCAAATTAATAAAGCTCTTATATGTAGACGAAACGTTTTTCTTTAGTGGTTACTTACATCTGATTTGTAAGAACAGTAAAAAAAAATACATAGACCTATGTCCTAAAATTGGGCAAGGCACGCCGTCACTTAAACTGCGGCAAATAGTATAGTCATTTTCAAAAATATGTCAGTCTCTTCACCAAAGGATACCGTAAACCTTTCACCATATTTTAGGGTATCGACCGTCTAAGACGTGGATCTCCAACCATTTTATGGCAAAGGCAAAATCCGATACTGTGGGCTGGTTTGCGGGCCGCATTTAAAAATTCTAACAAGTGGTGCACCCAGTCGCTTACATTATTGTGTGATTTTTACAGTATATACACAATTCACAAATTTGGCCGCGAGCTGCATAACACAACCTGGTGGGCCAGGAGTTGGAGACCCATGGTCTTAGAACAACGTGAAACTGCACTTGAAGGGAATACACATTTCTCAGTTACTTTCTATTCAGATTTTATACGTGATTATGGTTTTATGGTTATCTATGGCAATTCCTATCGATTATTGCCTAACTAATCACACTGCACATTCCAAAATGATTTTTCATTATATATTCTTTATATATATATATATATCCTGTCTTTAATAATGCACTGCACTGCACATGTATGTCACGCATAAATCGTTTCAGACCTATACATACCAAAGCTAAATTCACTCCACTATTTTACTATAATTTTACAATGATAAATATTAAAAAATATATTAACTATTTACGATGATAAAAGATAAAGGCTGATGGATAGAGCACATTTTTTGCTGCATGCTTTCACGTCATTGTTTGTCGTTTAAAAAAGTTCAAACAAACAATAAGTTATATTACCAAGAAAGGGAATAAATCTCCAATTATTCGCTATTATGGGCAATGGCTTTGGCCCTGGAATACCTTCAAATGGCTTTGCGTAATCCCACTCCTCCGGTCTGGCCTGTGTGATGGCTGCAGTGCTGTTACATCTTTGGAGCACAAGTGCACTGACATTACGCAACACTTGTTGATGGCCCTCTGCGAGCAGCCAGCAGCTCACGCGAACGCCACTCCACATCATCTCGCGAATACTGTCATGGAGGAGTTGCTGTTGTGCGTATATAGGCCAGGGAGTGCGAGGTTATTTTGTACCTTAGTAACGATCCATAATGGCCCGTCAGCACGAGCGGGCGGTTTTTCAATAGTGCTTACCTAGTTCGTTTTATCATTTGTATCCGGCAGGATTAAATACAAAATTGTGTGTAACATAATCGCGTCTGTCAGTGTTATTCACACAAACTTCCTAATAATTATGACAGTACAAGAACTGAGAATGTTTGTAATGCTTCTGAATTTTATTTACAAAGATATTACATAGTTTGTGAATTACACGACTTAGTGATAGATATTGCTGGTGATTCTCCTCTACAATTACTTACAGTATTCCAAGTGAAATGCTGTTTCCAGTGAAACCAAATTCGTAAACAATGCCCTATAATCTGATTTCTTGTTAAACAGTAAGTCTGAAATATTACACAACATGTAGCCTGAGATCTTTGTTGTTTGAGATACATGACACTTGCAGTGGCGCAAGGTATCCAATGATGAAATAATTAATCCATAATCAAACCCCTTACACCACATAGATACAATAGAACTGTCGTGTTCAACCACTGTGTGGTATATTTCCCATACAATTCATGAGCTCCATCTTGTTGAAACACAACTTCTGTCTCACAACTGGAGGCAGACCTTGAATCAGGTTCGGTACAACAGTTCGCAGACAATTACTTATCATTGTGCAGACAGTGTATCAGGTATCAGATTGCAGACCATACTTTACATCATACTTACGTAATTGATATACACGTTTGTAAAATATTGGGTCGTTCCTTGGCTCAGGTGGTTAGTCGCAAGCGGAGGACCTCTCTCGAACACATGCCATTAGGATCTGTGGTGGGGAAAATGGCACCGGGACAGATTTCCTCTGAGTACATAATATTTCACCTGTCGGCATCTTTGCACCATGCTCCATGTTCGTCCTTTATCTGTCACCGAAACTAAATAGCTTCAGTAATTCGAAATGGTGGGCTGCTTTCTGAGGCTGTTTCTCACTGTTATGTCAGATTACCTGTTGTTGTTATTGTTTTTGGTCCTCTTCTTTTAATTTTAACATTCTTCTATGTGTAGCAAAGAATATCGGCAACGTTTCAATTGCGTTTACTACTGGACAGAAATCAAAAGGACATTAAGAACTTTTCTTCCTGCTCGTTAAATACCGAGCACGATAACTTCAATGATTAAACGGGGGAAAGTAATGTTTGGAACACAAGATTTACAAAAATAAAAAGCAAAACAAATTGCCAAAACACATTTTTCCGAAAGATTTGCAAATCCCGAGATAACTGAATAGAATTATTGTTCCACGTTTAAATCTCCTAACCCATGTATTAAGCAAAAAATGGACTTTAGAGCAAACACCAAGACTACTTAAATATTGCTTTAATTATGCTGTTACAAGCTCCTCACATTCACAGTAACCCTCTATCACATCGCATATTTTTTTCGCTCAGTTTCTTTCTCTCCTGGCTTCAATTGTATGTACATTCCAGTTAACATCTTTTCCACATTTTCTAGTTTGAAACAAATTCGTTGTTATAACCATTTATTTTCTCCAATTATTCTTGCCGTCCGTAATTCCTCTACATTTTTTTAACATTTAAATTCCAGAATTAACTTCTTAAATATTAAGTCCCAAAAGCAAACTATTTGCCATATGTATCTTCCGGTGCAATATGATAAATATATACCTACACTTTGGATACAAATCTGTGTTCATGTTGTCATTTTTTTAGCTTATAGCCAAATGCAAAATTGCCCTTGCGTTGAATTAATCACTACGTCATGAAAGTACTTGAGGGACTGTAGTTATACCTTCAGGCATTTTAGTGTCTGAATTTGATGTCATCAATAGTCTTAACGCTCCGGCCACTTCACCTCCGGGGGAAAAAACCCCAGCTACCGATTCACAGCACAGGCACTGATCATTTGCACGAAGGTAATTTAAGCAACTTGTCAAGGTTATGGCTAAGCGTTTTTCTTTCTGCTAAGTAGGAGTGAATTTTCTTTAGTAATTTGAAACATTTCTGGTTTTGAGACTTTAAACCTAATTTGCCTTTGTTGTTGAATGAATTTTGTATTTCCTTGAGAGTACATTTGTTATTTGGCATTCAACTTCGAAAGGTAATCTTTATATTGTTTGCGATACGTAATTACTTTCGATACATGCTGTGCCTAGCTACAAGCAGCAGCACAATACATGCTGTGCCTAGCTACAAGCAGCAGCACAATACATGCTGTGCCTAGCTACAAGCAGCAGCACAATACATGCTGTGCCTAGCTACAAGCAGCAGCACAATATGAACCGATGTGAACTTCATATCATGCCAGCACCGCCGAACCCCTGATATTATACATTTATATTACCATCAATAATAACAACATGGCGGACGCTCGAAATTTCCAATTTGGAGACAGACATTTTGAGTTTTCCTTTTATAAAAATGCAACTTTCGATTTTAGATACATTGACAGGATACAAAATAATAAAAAATTACTGAGTGCAGAAATTTCTGTGGGACGTTAAGTGGTATTTTGTCGTATTGACTTGACTACCTGGAACGTAAATTTCGAACGCATGTTTGCCACACTATTAAGCAGTCATCATGAGTTATTTCCATAAATTCTTGTCTCTATATTTCTCATGGTTCATGTTCTTCATCAAATTTAATTCTCTCAAAATTTGTTATATTTGAAATCGGAATTTTTAATCTTTGTGTTACAGGCAAATCTATTCAGTCTAATGATATGTTCAAACTCTGACATAGTTAACGGTGAAAATTTTATTGGGCTCCGTCAACCCTCTCTGTCCATCATCCTGTATTTCAGTGGTGATGCAGGCATCCGAAGCAGTGTATGCTTGTACTTCATTTCATAATTGTATTCAACCTTGAAGTTACGGATAACCTGCAAAATAGTATTACATATTGATTTATTGACAAAAAGCATTTAACTCTTTTCTGTAGTTTGGTTAGTGTGTCAAATGAAATGAGATTTGGATAATGATAAAGTAATAAATCAGTTTATATTGTGCACAGCAAAAGAACAAGCAGTGGATATTGATATCGCAAACCGAAAACGAGGATACGAATTAAGAAAGAGCGATTTTTCATAATATTACACATACATTTCAATATTATTAACTATTTGCATTACTGTTAATGTTACTCGTAACCGTCTATTAATAAACAATTCTTAAAATAAAACAACAGATGCACTAATGTTAAAATTATTTTTTACACACAATTTGTCAAGAATCCAATACGTTTTGATCTTTCTTGATAATCCTCAGAGAGTTACTGAATATTAAGAAAACCTTCAATAATGTTTTGGCTACTAAAATATAAAATTGACATCCCCCTGATATGAACCATTGTAAAAACCTCTAAAACTAAATACTTCACACCTTATGGACCAGTTCTACATTGCTACAAACGAATTTATATTATCTGCAGACATTTTATGCACAAACGTTTTAATGAATGTAATAATGCAGCTACGTTTTATATGTTTTATTGATGTTCAGTAACTCCCTGAGAATGATAAAAATAGACCGGAACATTTCTAAGTTATGAAACATTTGTGTAAAAATGTAATTTGTAATATTAGTGCACTTTTAATATTATTGTACTAATTATTTGTATTACATTACAGCAAGCAATACGGGAATATGAATCCTAGGCCCACTGTACGAATGTAAGTGGTCGTTTGTAGCTTACCAGCTTTTCCTTCTTTGATACGCTCAAAATCAAAATTTTCTACAATGCACCTAGTAGCTTCGTTGCATCTGTCTTCGTGTCAGTCGGTGTGTATGGAAAGAATTTTCATATGTTTGGTTTAATGGAGTTGTGCCAGTTAAAACTTGTTTACTCAAACCAAATTTAACATTACAGCAAAAGAACGGAAACATTACGTTAACACCTATGTGGATGTAACTACTGATTTAAATATTTATCTTTGCAAAAGTTGTAGAAAAATTAATTGTACACTTCATGTCAGTTATACTATCTGTGTTAGTCAAAATATACGTACAAACAAAGGCGAACGAACGAACCGAAATAAGAAAACTGTGTGTATATTTGTAAAATAAGAATTGGGCATTTGGTATTTTTTATTGATATATACTATAAATACGACAAGAAATTGGAATACAAAAACAAGGAGTATAATGTGTCATGCCTCTTACATTTCTTATGATATCGGATCTGAGCATAAACTCATGACTCCAAAAAGTGTTTTTTCTAAATTCCTTAACCTCGTTATAACCCTCTTATTTTATCTCCTGCTATTTGCCAACACTCGAGTCTGCTTTTATTTCGTCATTTTCAGTTAGAAATATTTTCTCATGTCTGGAGGTTACAAATCACTTAGTGTACCACAATCGATTTTTAAATGACGGCATTTGCTCCTGTAGTGAGAATGTTCCACACTGCAGAACTCGGCAGTTCTTTAGCGTTTGCAGAACAACCTGCTTCTTCGGCATATCCTGAACCAATTTAAACCAGTCCACATTTCACACACTTCTCTTTCGTGTATCTCTTATTACTGTGCTGCAGTTTGCAATACCTCATTGCCTCCTGATTCACCTCTTAATTTTTTCCCCCTAGAAGAAAATTCTTATGAACTGAACGTTGCTTCCATACGTGGTACCAGTCCCTATATCTCGCCCTCCATACCTTCACTTTATATGGTGAAAAATACAAATTATGACGCTGCTCTATGTGCAAAATGTTTTGTCCTCTTTTCGCTTTTGCTAATATGCCAAAATTACTGCCCAGCAAGTTTTTCTCACACATTTTCAATCTGGATTTTAACAATATAGGTACAGTCAGCCATATACAGTAGCAGATGAAGTGTTACTTCAGACACTGGCACACTGGGCATGTCAACTTACCTTCGTCACCAAAGTTTCAATCTCTAGGTCAGCGAATCTGCGACCAATGCACATTCTTGGCCCGAAACCGAATGGCATAGTAAGAAAAGGGTGTGACTTGTTGTACTGAGGGTCTTCCTTTATCCACCGCTCCGGAATGAATTTGTCCGCCTGTGGATAATACTTCTCCAAGTTGCCCAACATTAGAATGGGCATAAGAATGCTTGTCTGTAAAAGCATGATATGCACATCACAAAACCGTCCTTAATTTTTGAACAATAGTTATCCAGTTACTTACATACGTGCTGAATTTCACTATATTTGGCATGACTAGCATATCAGTGGGTTTCCCTTTTTTCAGTAATATCAAAACAACCCGACTGTGAAAACTTGTGAGATGCGAAAAACATTACATATGTTGACATTTATTTTATGGTTTTGTCTTTTTTAACATACGCTTAATTGTCTTAAAAGGTTAACTTTCAAATTCAAAATGATTTGTACAAACGTACCCCCTTCGGCACTTGATAATCAGCCAGAACCATGTCTTTGACTGTTTCCCTTTGATTTCCGACAGCAACTGCAGACATCCTGCAATAGAACAACGACAATCGTACTAGGGGTTAAAAACTCGTTTGGCTCAGATACCATGCCACCAGCTCAGTTAAGCTTTACAGGACACACATTTCTAGATATAAACCTGTAAATATTCAATTTATTTATCCCATTTTTATTTTCGATAAATTACGAATGCACATTTAACCCTTTAAGAAGCAGTGTTTGCTAATAATCCACCAGGTTGAACTCCTGCAGATTCTAAATTCTGTCAACAGAGAATGTTCATGTGTTTTGAAATTTTTAACGTTCCGATTACTACAGTCATATTATTAAGAGCTCATAGAAGATGTTAACAAGAGTTGAAATTGTAATCTAAAGATATTGCCGCTAGCCTATTTTAACATAACGGGCAGGATTTTTTACCCCTGTTACAGAATATGACCTCTCTGTGCTCTATCAATATACGTAAGATTTAAAGTGTAATGAAACAAAATTGAAACTTGTGCTTGGTAAAATCATTCAAACACGAACAACAATAACAAAGATTGAATTTTTATTTATTATGCACAATATAAAACTAATTATTATATATGTAGAATGTGAATGTACGGACTGGGTTCAGATGATATAAAATTTCGTTCATATTGGACATTTGTTAAGAAACAGGGTTTCACAGGTAATTTCTTGATCATCTGAATAACTGTTTGTTTATGAAAACTCAATTACGTGGCTGGTTTTTCAGTTAAATTTATATTGAATATGAACAAACTCCGGACCGAGGACGTGGTCGAGAGCGATATTTTGAAATGGGATGATAGCCGCATAAATAACCTGGAAGAAAAATGTTAAAATATGCTCTATTATTTACATTTTAATTACACAAATATCTCAGCTAAATAGTAAAAGAAGAGTTTTAAAATAAACTTTGAGTCATATAATTTCTAGCCTAGGCGTCGCGCGTGCCTATAATTTACTCCAAGTAAAAAGAAGAAACATAATTTGCAATTTATCAGTCTTGTATCGATAAAGATGTAAACACCGTAGAGCTTGTAAACCAAAGTCATTGTACACTCCGGCATATAGGATATTATTTCTGTGGTTTTTTTATGTTGAATTCTGATAACTCATGCGTAGTATTAACATAATATTCGTTTACCAATTAATTGCATATCAGATTGGTTTCTTTATGTCATCGTGTATGTCTACATGCACTAGTTTCGTTGGCTCCTTGCGTGATCTTTTAGTAGGCTAGAGCATTCTACTGTATTTTACATGTACCTCATGGTTTCCTTGATGCACGCCTTCAGGTACCTCAGTTCATTCAGAATGTCTGACGTAACTGGTTGATCCTTGTCAGTTACATATTGCTGTATTTCTTCAAATAATTTCTGCTGTATGTCTGGGTTCTTGGCCAAATAGTACAAGGCATTAGCAACGGAGAAAGACGTCTGCAATAGAACAAAAATATGAGTTTTTTTAAAAGAAAAGTAAAGTGTAATAAATATTCATTAAGTACAGTATATGCAGTATATTCAGTTCATTGCAAAACACTTGACCGAAAGAGATTACTTATTTTCCTTATAACAGTGGAACTCTAGGTGTTACATTTAGCTGCCCAGCCTTAGGAAATATATTTGTGCGGACTGGAGTTAAATGTATTTGGCCCAGAAACGTGCCATTCGGCTGGTTTATGCAGTCGTGATTTTGAGGAAACAAGGTCTGTTACAATGAGGAAATGCACACGAATATCAAACATAACACTGCTATATAAAAAGCCAGTTAGTTAGAACTTCAATACCCAAACATGTAGATACAAAAATTTCTTATTATATTGTGTAAGTTTTAAAATGTTGTATGATTACATACACTGAAACATTCAGTTGAATAGAGATATAATTAACATTGTATACATTATTGTTTGTTGATAATTATTTAAATTCTGTAGCGATATTTTGACGTAATATAGACCATAAAAATAGCTTTATTCGTCTTGCTGTCTCTCCGTGGAGGAATTACAATATCATTAGACTTCATGTATGTACTAACACTTTGAACTGTATGTGTCCTATACTAGGAACATCAACACATATAATTCTACAAGATTTTGATTACGTACACGTCAGATTGTGATAAATAATTGTTCGCCGAATTTTTTAATTTTTTAAGACACTAACTATAGACCAGTGTTATGCCTGATGACTCTGTATGATATCAGTTGTCTAAACAGAATAGCGCTATGGAAACGTAAGTTAAGACGGTTGAAATGTCTTGGACTTTTTCACGTAAGAGTACGCTATTAAGTACATATAGAATTTGGCACTGTTGTATATCGATGGGGAAAAAGAGAGGTGAATGACAAAAGTTACAATCTCGTCATATTATTTATGTGTTATTAAGATAAATTATTACATCTCGACGTTAAAATAATGGATAGTAAAATGAACTGGGAATGTGTAACATAAGGGAATTGCATTCATATTGACATTCGAAAATCTGAAAGACATGAAACCCTGCTAGATGTAGGCAGAAATGAAAGGAAAAAGTACAAATTCTGTCTTAAAGAAAATGAGTATTGAGTGCGTATGATTCGGGATGAAGTCCATTGACCATATGTTGGATATCGGAAATTAATGTCGCAGTGTTCGTGAGAGTAAAGTAAGTTCTTGTCCTGCTGAACGGTTTTGAATTTCTCAAGGTCACTGCTGCTACACTTAGTGTATGTTTGTTTATTCAGTTTGTTGTTTCTTGGTTTTGTTGGTTGGTTAGTTGTTTTACTTAGTCGGTCATACATTCCTTAATTCATTTAATTAGATAGTTATTTATTTAGTTAGCTAGTTAGATACCGTATCAATTCCGGCCCCCATCATATCCAGCGCCATGACCACCGCGGTCCTTGGGTCAGGATCTCTGATAAGCAGCTTCTCAAGAACTGTCAGTTCCCTATCGCTGTCCTCTGGCAAGGCCTTCAGTCGCTCCATGGCCTGGTTGATGTACTTCATTGAGAATCTGTCGAAAATGAAACCTATTTCTAAAATATCCTTATCAAAATGCATGTAGATGAGGAATGTGTTATATATTTATAATTACCAAATGCCCTTTGAGGTTCAGAATAACACCGTTCATCTGTAATATGAGGTTATAAAATTGTCCGATGTCAAGTTCCAAAAGGCGGTAACAGTCAAGAACTGCTAAATATCCTGCCGTTTCTCAGATTTTTAATACTGTATACCTTCTTCATACTAACTACATCATGTCCGCGTCGCCGTGTGACTATCATAAATTAAAATACTGCCCACTAACTTTTCATTATGAAATTATCCATCCTTATTTTGATTTAAAATATCTTTGTTTTATTTAGCTCGCTTATATTTCAACGTACAGCGCATAAAATGGCAGGCAGAATAATTAGTGAGCAATAAATTTTAGGAATGTGGAAG
>Ga0268261_10003641_pt1 | contig 11359 bp, 3 predicted proteins | sample TergutNc150P1_FD_190353 | JGI IMG/M metagenome (GOLD analysis project Ga0268261, IMG submission 190353) | Nasutitermes corniger P1 segment gut microbial community from laboratory colony in Florida, USA - Nc150 P1 (SPAdes) (version 2) | ecosystem: Host-associated > Arthropoda: Insects > Digestive... | reverse complement strand
CTCTGCGACGAGCTGATCACTCGTCCAGAGGAGTCCTACCGACTGTGCTGCGTCGTTGTGTGTGATCTAGAAACATCAAGAATGGGTGCTCCATATATATATGACATTAGTCACCTAAGGGTTAAACAAGAAAGCAGGGTTATATTTCTAGGAAGATGATAACATAACTCTTTATAACTCAATTATCCAGAAAGTGGTGTACATCACTGCATACCTGTGTGACAGCCTGCCAAGTTAAATGGGGGCTGATACCTTAAAACTGGAGCACCTGCTTCCTTTTGACAGTCTGCTGATAGTAATTAGGTTAGATACATACAAATCAGTCATGATCACCAGTAGTAATGTAGTGGTATCCTATTCAGATAGAGTTTGAACCTGTAGCTTGCAATTTTCTGACCACTTCTCCTTTGGAATTTTTACTAGCAGCACATACTAAATCATGGCTGCCAGATGTGCAGCCCTCAGTCACCTGAATAGTTTCATTAATACAGCTGAACAAATGTTAATATCATAGGTCTACAGAACATAATATGGCAACTTTATTAGGACAGAAAATGTTTAGAAACCATAATTCGTCACTTTTAACACAGCACACAGTAAACCAGTATTTCTTTGTGTTTTATCGAGTTTGGTAAAGCCACTACTTTGGCATTTCACCATACTTTTAGTGTAATTAATTGTTCATAAATAACAGCATTCTAGTGAATCCCCCTTCCTCCCTTTTGATGTACGTACACATAAGCGTGGCCCTCAGATGAGTCCTTCACAGATTATGTGGCCCTCCTGTGGGTTGAAGTTTTTCAGCCCTGTACTAAATCATTTACAGTGAGTATAGTTTCTGCTGTGTTATATTCTGATACTAAATTTAATTGTTGACAGGACAGCACAAAGGTGACATGACATTAGAAACAACACTAGCATTACTGCAGACAGCAGCAGCAGAATCAGAGGAAGAATCTGAAGTAAGTTTTCAGTTAAGGTGCTTTTTTGAGTATTACTACCTTCTGGGATGTGGCACCTTATAATATGGTAGATAATCAACAAGGTGCCTCAGACAAACTGATGCCTGTCTACCAAACAATGTGTCACATCCAAGAAGACAGCAGTCTTCATAGTTACTGGTGTGAGGTCCTGAGATCTTATACTGAAGACTGACTTATTAGCATCCCTGTTAGTCATTTACAATTCCTATGCAGATTCCACTGGGGAATCATTTGCTTCTTTATGATACACATGCTAAATACATTTCCTACAAATGTTGTAAATTATGTTGAAAGTATCCTGATGCAGCTGTTCCATATGGCAGAATATTTTACAAATATCGTAAAAGGCTTCTTGCATCAGGTTCCAGTTTAGACAGTAAGAGTACATATAGAAGATATGTGAAGGAAAAATTAGATGGCAGTAGAGCTAGATTAGTAATATCTCCAAGAAAATCTTTATGACTTGCACAGTGGGGTGTGTCTTTTTATCAGCCTGGTGAGTGATGAATTCTTTGGAAATCCTCAGCTTTGCAGTCTCCATGCCAATATTTTTAACTCAAGACATCCCAAGTATGAAGTACCAGCCTCTTGGCCACAACATTCAGTGTTAAGTGGTGTTTCATAAGATATCTGTATTTATATTTTTGTCTAATAGAAAATATTTCTGTCTTGTTTCAGGCCATTGCAGAAAAGTTCCTAGAGGGGGATTTGGATATTGACGGTTTTCTTGAACAGTTTACTGCCAGCAGAAAAGTGATGCACCTACGGCGTGTAAAAGCGGATAAGATGACAGAAATACTTAAAAGACAACATAATGCTGCATATCCACCGCAGAGTTACACCCCTCACATTGCTCCTAGTTACAACCCACTGCCACCTGTTACAGGTTCTGTGCCATACCCTGTTCCCGGAGTACACATGCCATTGCCAGGGTCATATGGCCACAATGTCTTCTGAAACCCCATAATTACTGATACATGCTGGTCTGTGCAACAGTGCTGAAGAGACGAATTTGTAAAGTTATTTTGACGTTCATGTGACCGTGCATCGTGTTAAATTTCTTATAATAAAATCAACTAGATGCACTAATTTCTCAAATTTATCGTTAGAATGAAACTCTACATGTTTCATTCCAAGAACAAATTTAAGAAATTAGTGCATCTAGTTGGTTTTATTATAAGAAATTATAAAGTTATAATTGCGTATATCTTGGTTCTTTCACACCATCTTCAATTTCTCTGTACATTTATATAAATATATGCCTATTGTAATATATACAGTATATGCACACGTGTATGTAGTGGATTTTGCAGGTGTAGTACCTACATAACTGCTTTAAAAAAAATTCTGTACCGATACAACTAATAATGTACTATTACTAAAATAAATAATTATTTTGTAACATTGCTGTTTAATTTTATGTAGCAGAAGTATAGCCATTTGATAATACAAGCAACAAAGGACTCTTTCAGGTACAATGTTTCTCTTTCAGAATTCTGTACAATCTTCAGGTGATGTCATAATATAAAGATTATTGATACATATACTTTCACATTCTTTGAGTTGATGGAAGGTTGTTCAATCCCATAATTCCACATATGATCACAAATATGGAATGACAATAAGTGTTAAAGACTGTTGGCGATACCTTGGGATAACAACTTCTATAAATTCATGAGAATATCACAAAAAGAGAGAATCTGCACTGTACAGACATGACTAGTGTAATTAAAATCCATATCAATTTTTATGCTGCAGCTAGTGAGACATGCATTTCAAAACTAAGGCAAATTATACAAACACAATGAAGACAGCCTGACAAATATACTAATTTAAAATATGACAACAAATATGTGATTTCAGGCTTCTACTGTGGTGAATATGAGATCAGCACTTTTCAGAGATTTCACAATAACAAACCACCAATCTACACCACGTAAAATCCGAGAAGAGCACAGATCTCTTACGACCACACAGCTCTGCACACTACAACTTTTATGTGTGCTGTGTGCTCTCAGTAAGTAAAATATTTAAGTAGAAAGTCACACTCTTTTGTATGTATTTGTTAACAGGTTATGCTGACTTCCACAGCCTTAACAGGCAAGTATATCTGAAACACTTCTCTAAAAATCTGTATGTAAATCATGTGTGCTATGCCTTAGCTCTACTTACAAAATGAGCAACTTGGTGGATAGAAGTTTCACTTACCCAAACAGGGCAAAGCACTTGGAAGTAAACTGCATTCCTATAAATACATTAAGACTTGAACAGAAGTAGTTTCAAACATGTAGAGGAATTCTGATTTAATTGCCAGTATGTGGAAATGATGCAAAACCACTAAAAAGCAGGTAAGAACTGCGTTCTTCTGGGTTATTACACAGCCAGCAGTGGTCATTCCTTGCTGACGCAGGACAATCTATCATTCCTGAAATATGGGTAAGGAAGTATCACTAATCTGTATAATGACCCAGAAAAATGCAGTTCTCATCCATTTCATGGCAGAAGGCTGATATCACGCACTAAAAAGCAAATTAGAAGGCACATCATCCTCATACTCATACAACCAGTCAAATAATACAATTCCAGACACCTTAAGAAGTCATTTGTCAAGTTATGTGACTTCCATATGCTGGAAATCTGTATCCTGAGTTTTATACATCTGAATCTTTACTCTGCCAATATGGTTGTTAGTTTCTAACAAGACCCACTTTAAAACCCTATTGTATATTATAATGCCTACTTTTCTGTTTGTACAGAACTGGATAGACAATTTGTGTCATTCTTCTCCTCATTTATATCCTCAACTACATCATAATTCTTATTTTTCATATATGAGAATGACACAAAAGTCAAAATTAAAGTAACCCCAATTAATAAAAGTTCACTGAAGAAAAAATGCCTGTCGCCGATACTTCGACTAACTTTACTTGCATACCTAGCTTTTGCTTCTTCCCTTCGGGCAAACGCTGCACCATAATGCATGTAAGTCCACTCATCAAAATTGTAGATAGGAGTTTTCCCTGCAGGAGGTGGTGCTTTGCTTCGTTTTTCACGAGATTTATAGAATTTTGATTCAGAATCGCTTTGAGTTGTTTCCTCAGCATTATGTGCAAACTGTGCACCCGCAGTGTGTAATATCCCTTTGTCATATAATCTTCTAAGTCTCAAATTCCCTAACACTTCGTATGCCTCAGTGATTGCTCTAAATTTCTCGGCAGCTTCTTCGCTACCCTTGTTCTTGTCCGGGTGAAAATCCATTGACATCTTATAGTACGCAGACTTGATGTCTGCTTGGGTAGCATGAGGTGTGAGACCAAGGGAGTCATAATGCGATCTGCTATATACTGCACTTACTGAAAAACATTTTGTTAGTGCAATTCGTGATGAACGCAAAGTAAAACTGATGGGAATCATAGCACTCTTCATGTCAGGCTATAACAAACAGCTTGAACGCATCCGTTATAGAGATTTTACTTTGCAACTGCAAGACAATTTACATACACACTCGTCTTCTTCAGTCTAGTGTACATCACTACACACAGCGGAACATCTACAACGTTCTCACAACCTTCCAGCCATTTCTGATAACAGCTGATTCTGTTCACAGCTTGCTACCCACAGATCATATATTTGCTACCTATCATAACACTCTAAATACTAAATGATCTGTGGTAACACTGGCGTAAGTTCATGGATTACCCGGTGTCGTTTGAGCAACAGTAATATCCGTGCGAACATATATGCAAAACACGGACTAGCACAAGAGTAATTTGGCGATTACGTTCTCGTTGGTCCACTGGGAAAGTAGTAATCTGTGCATTGGGACATGCAAGATCAATTTTTCTTATTATATATTGTTGTAGATAGGACCTCCAGTTTACATATTGTGATTCGGTATTGACATGCATGGACTTATGTAATGCCAACAATTTTTTTTTTTGAATTGATAACTTGTACTTATTCTGGTTGTTCTGACACAGCTCATTCATGGCACACTACAGGAAAATATGAAAACCAAAGATAGAAACAAATGTTGAAGAGACTTTCAAACGTCTTACGGCAGACTGTGATACGGTCGTTTCTCATGCTCTGTACCACGGATGAAAAATAAAATCCATGGATGATACATTAATGGAGTGTCACACCTGAAGAGCTGTAAGCTTGTGTTCGTTGTAATGAATTAACGACTTCTTGAGTATTTATTGATAGTATAAAAATTCGAAGCTGCGTTGTACTCGGTTTTGATTACACATGCGTTTCGAGCATCAAAAGTATCTAATCTTCCCGCACAGAAGTCTTCCCGCCAATTGTGTCGGAAATCACCTGATTGGTAATGTCAGTCGAGTGCGCCAAAAGTAACTAACGCAAAACTGTAACTGTCGTATTCACCAGTAGGACTGTCCTTGTAAATACGTGTCGTCTGTGGTGTAAATTAAGATTTATATACCTTAGTGTAAGGTGAAATGTAAATTGCATGCCGAGAAGGCGTAAGGTGGAGTAGAGATAAACTCCACTCATTAACTTGGGCTCTAAAGGAATGTAAGTAGTTCAGCGCTGCGGCCTCTATATTGGTTAATACTAATATTGACGTGTAGGTGAGTCAAATGAAAGCCTTAAAAATTACCAATTAATTTAATGCAGATAGGTTGGAAACATGTTGCTGTATGTACCGTTTGCAGTGCAGCCCATACAAGCATGCTGATGACTTGCCATATGTACTGCTGCACACAGTAGGGTTTTTTTTTCTGCCCAAATTTTCAACATATTTATTTGATTCACCCTCGTATAAATATCATTGGTAGTATTAGCCATTAACATACAAGATATTCATTTATGGCAGTATATGGTGAACTGTAATCATGTCAAAGAAATATCTTAATAAATATTTGCAACACAGGATCATCAATTAAAATAATCTGTTGTTCACAGATATAGAACTTATGTTTTATGGGAGTGATTGTGTGAACTCAGACAATAAACTTTAATTTACAATTCTCAACACTATCTATGCCAGAGTGATATCAAGTTTTTCATTTGTGATCATAGGAAGTCTGATGCTTACGTGTCTATTTTACATTTTCCGCATAAATTGCGTGGGTGGAACTCAGTTTCCTAATTGACTATGGACTGGGGGCTTTGCTATCTACCTCTAACTCTTGTCTGCATTTATTAATGCCAGTGTATAGGACAATAACTTACTGACAGTCAAAGAAGTAGGAAGTGAACAGTTGTGTTCATGTGAATGTGTGGGTGTAATCTGGTCATAATTTTTTCTTCAGTAACCCTGTACCTTGAATAGATTTCAAGAGCATACTGATTGCATATCATCTAAATCAAATGCAGAGATTCATATCTTGTTGAAAATTCTGGAGTGATCTTGACAATATTAGAGGATGAACATTCAATTAAATACTAAAAAAAGTATTGACTGGTGCCTATGTATATAAATATGAGAACCTTAAAGAATTAATGTATAACTGGAAAACCCAGTTCAACAAAATGAATGGAAAGAATTCTCACCATGAAGACACTTAAGTGTATGTTTTATATTTCAGATCCATCTGTAACAGGGTGACCTGATGAGGAGTGGTAATTAGTAATTATGAGTGACAGCGATGATCCTGTTTCTGCTGTGGGGACACAGCAGAAGCGGAGGAGACAAGAGAGTGACAGTGATAGTGAAAATGATTTTACTGCATTCAAGAAATACACGAGAAAGGCAGCAGAGTTAAGAGCCAGTGAGCACCAAATGAGCTGTGATTCTGAGGAGGATAATGGTGTTAAACCAATAAAGAAAAGACAAAAGCTTCGTCAAGATGAGGAAAGCCCCAACAAGAAGGATGATGCACTTGGAAGCTTGACAGCTGAAAAAGATAATCTAGGTAGGCGATTTAGTCATGCACAAAAGAATAATGAGAATAAAGTTCTGAAAAGTCAAGTAGACCTCAGTGGTTGTGAGGACTCTGATACTGAGATTATTGCTAATGAGGAAGAGGAAAATGATACAGAAAAATTGAGGGCAAAACATTTGACAGAAAGGAAGAAGCTTCAGGAAGGAAACTTTAGTTCAGGTGATTTAGTTGATTATATTTCATGTGATGATGTGACAAAGAAGTCGCCTGCAAAACAGGAGACAAGAAGAAAATCTGGAAATATTTCTGATGATAGTGAGAACTCTGTACAATCATCACCATCAAGACAGGGCATGCCAGTTAATGTCAAAAAGAGTGTAGATAAACCAGAATCGTCACAGGAAAAGTGTACGTTCAAAGAACAAGTTACAGGTTTAGAATCACAAAAAGAAACATTGAGTATTTCAAAATCTGCACTGGAGTCAGTGAACAATGAAGAGAAGCAGCAAAATACAGAGACAAAAGTGAAAGATGGAAGAGAAGCAGCTTTTGATTCTGACTCGATGGATGAAACGCCACTGACGACTGTAGCAAAGAAAAGTGTGAAACGGAGAGAGAGTTCTACTTGTTCAGACAGAGAGAAATACAAAGAGAAGCAGCAAAATACTAGGAGAAAAGTGAAAGAGGGAAAAGAAGTGGCTTCTGATTGTGACTCAGTAGAGGAACCACTGAATGCTATGGCAAAAAAAATTGTGAAACAAAGAGACAGTTCTACTGATTCAGACAGAGAGAACTACAAAGGGAAGCAACAAAATACTAAGAGAAAAGTGAAAGATGAAAAAGAATTGGCTTCTGATTCTGACTCGACAGAAGAGCCACCGAAGACTATAGCAAAGAAAATCGTGAAACAAAGAGACAGTTCTACTGATTCAGACAGAGAGAACTACAAAGGGAAGCAACAAAATACTAAGAGAAAAGTGAAAGATGAAAAAGAATTGGCTTCAGATTCTGACTCGACAGAAGAACCACCGAAGACTATAGCAAAGAAAACTGTGAAACAAAGGGACATTTCTACTGGTTCAGACAGAGAGAACTACAAAGGGAAGCAACAAAATACTAAGAGAAAAGTGAAAGATGAAAAAGAATTGGCTTCTGATCCTGACTCGACAGAGGAGCCACTGAAGACCATAGCAAAGAAAATCATGAAACAAAGAGACAGTTCTACTGATTCAAACAGAGAGAACAACAAAGAGAAGCAACGAACTACTATGGCAAAAGTGAACGATGGAAGAGCAGTGGCTTCAGATTCTGACTCGACAGAAGAGCCACTGAAGACTATAGCAAAGAAAACTGTGAAACAAAGAGACATTTCTACTGGTTCAGACAGAGGAAACAACAAAGAGAAGCAGCGAACTACTACGGTAAAAGTGAATAATGGAAGAGAAGTGGCTTCAGATTCTGAGTCAACAGAAGAGCCACTGAAGACTATAGCAAAGAAAACTGCGAAACAAAGAGACATTTCTACTGGTTCAGACAGAGGAAACAACAAAGAGAAGCAGCTAAATACTAGGACAAGAGTGAGAGGTGGAAGAGAAGCAGCATCTGATTCTGACTCAATGGAAGAAGAGTCAGTGAAGACTATTGTGAAGAAAAATGACAAACATGGAGTGAGTTACCCTGATTCTGACAAAGAGAGGAGGGCAAGGAAACAACAAAAGGCTAAAACAAAAATGAGAGATAGAATAGGACAGGATTCTGATTCAGATGAAGAGAAGTTATTAAAGGCTGTACCAAAGAAGATTATTGGAAAAAGAGAAGGTAGTCCTGGTGAAGTTAGCAGCAAAAAGAAGCACCCGAGGGCTAAGAAAACAATTAAGGGTGGAAGACAAAAGGATTCTGATTCAGATTCTGAAGATGAGAAGCCATTGAATACATTTTCAAAGAAGACTGTGAGGCAAAGAGATGGTCTATATAATGCCAACAAAGAAAGTAGTAAGCAGAAGCCACAGATTTTTAAGACAAAGATAAATAGAAGAGAAGGACAAGTTAATGACTCAGATTCTGAAGAGGAGGTATCAACAGAGGATTCAACAGCAGGGAAACTGAGAAAGATAACGAGGGGATCCGAGAGTAGTTCTGACAAGAAATCTAAAGTAACTAAATCGAAACCAAATAGGCAGAAAGAAATAAGAAAGTACAGTTCTGATTCTGATGATGATGGATCTTTGAAAATGTTCAAAGAAAAAACAGAAAAGCAAAGTAGAAAAAGAGAAAAAGTCAAGGAGACCCGTAGAACAAATTCTGATTCTGACATGGAGGCTAAAAAATCTCAGAAAACTTCTAGGCAAGAAACTCGAACAATCTCTGATTCTTCAGATGTGACTGTAGATCAGTTAGTGGGACAAAAGGAGTCACAAAAGAATCACAAGAAAGGAAAAGCAGAAAAAGCAGAACTAATTCTGTCAGATTCTTCTGAAGAATCAGATGTTTCAGCAGGAAATAGAAGATCCAAAAAAACTATTAAGAAGGAAAGTTACGGATCAGCTTCTGATGTGGCCTCAGATGGATTAACAAACATGACAGTTGTTGATGCTGTGCAAGGTACAAAAGGCAAGCTTTCTACAGAAGATACTACTGATTCTTCAGATGTTGATGAACACAAGCCTAAGAAAAGTGGTGAAACCAAGTCTTCATATCACTCCATGAGTTCAACTGAGTCTGAAGACAGCAGTGCAGGAACCAAAACAAGGAAGACAGGAGCGATTAGGAAGGCATCTAGCAACAAGAAATCACACAAGTCATCTGGTTCAAATACGGACAGTTCAGACTCTGATGAGAAGGATTCCGGGAAAGATAAACAGGAAAAAGGAAAGAAAGTAAGCTGAAAATTATGGAGTGAACAGTAACTTCATAATTAATGTTCCTAATTAACAGATTTTCATCCATCATTTAAAATTAAATCCATGTCCAACAGTACAATGTGTTAACCATTTTTTGTGGTACATACCAGTGCAGTTTGTTGAGGAAAATACGTGAATAATGAGAAGCTGTAATATTTATACTCATCACCAAATATTATTCAGGTGATCAAGTCAAGAATGAAATGGGTGGGTCCTGTGGGTTGTATGGGTGAGCAATAAATACATACAGGATGTTGATTAGGAAGTGTGAAGGAAGGAGGCCACTTGTTAGACCTTGGCATACATAGGAATTTAGTACTACAGTGACGCATCAAGGAATAGGATCGCAGATCATGAACTGGATTAATCTGGCTTAGGAGGGGCAAATGATGGGCTTCTATGTATACAGTAGTGAACCTTCAGTTCTTATAAAAATGTAGGGAATTTCTTGACTAGCTGAGGAACTATAAGATTCTGAAGAAGGATTCTGGCCCATGGAGTTATTTAGTTCATTTGAAACCTCTGGACCTAAGGGAGAGGAGATGGACAGGCAATGTTGCTTTGACACTGAATTTTGACTCGGAACCCTCCAGGACAGAGACCATGTATAAGATGGATTAAGAATATTGAAATGGATCTTAGAGAAATAGGGTGTGAAAGTATGGACTGGATATAACTGGCTTTGGATAAGATCCGTTGTGGGGGTGGGAGTATCTGTAATAATGATTATGAGATCTTGGGTTCTTTGAAGTCGAAGATGACTTGACAAACCCCATCTAGTACCTGCTGTAGGCAAGTCATGCATCATGCATAGCTTTGATATTCTATTCCATGTGTTGTGTGCCACACTAAAGCAGGAACGAGGCATGCAGTTTCCTTTGAAAACTGGATATTCCTCTTTGATGTTTTGTTGACCGTGCATCCTTGTATAATCTTGTAAATAAAGCCAACTTCATGCACAATTTTTCTTAGTATGTTTATTTCTTTTCTCTACATGTTTCGGGCGACTAAGTGCCCATCACCAGGAGAAATAACTGTATCTATGCGACACTTGGTATTTGCCACTCTGTGTGGATGACTCTGTCTAGTATGCAGGATGGAATGAAACCTGCATGCCCGACAGTAATCCACACAGAGTGATAAATACCAAGTGTCGCATAGATACAGTTATTTCTCCTGATGATGGGCATATAGTTGCCCGAAACATGTAGAGAAGAGAAATAAACATACTAAGAAAAATTGTGCACCAAGTTGGCTTTATTTACAAGATGGATATTCCTGTCTTGCTGTCCAAACAGATATGCCTAACTGCTGTTAACCTTACTGCCCGGAACAGGAGATTTTAAATTTTAAATTAAGTACTGTTAGGTGGATGGTTGGTTATTTTCTCCTCATGCAAGGGGATTAACCCTTTAAATGCTGAATTAAATCCCATCTGCTATTTGTTGGCATTATTAGCTCACCATTTTCTCCACGTTAGCAGGATAAGGGTTAAATCATTACCCTTTAGGCTACTAATGTCATATATACATGGAGCACCTATTCTTGATGTTTCTAGATCACACGCAACGACGCAGCACAGTCGGTAGGACTCCTCTGGACGAGTGATCAGCTCGTCGCAGAA
>Ga0268261_10003640_pt1 | contig 11360 bp, 10 predicted proteins | sample TergutNc150P1_FD_190353 | JGI IMG/M metagenome (GOLD analysis project Ga0268261, IMG submission 190353) | Nasutitermes corniger P1 segment gut microbial community from laboratory colony in Florida, USA - Nc150 P1 (SPAdes) (version 2) | ecosystem: Host-associated > Arthropoda: Insects >... | reverse complement strand
GTGAACTGAAATTTTCAGGAAATACTCACCAAAGACCCTAGTAGTGCTTGAGGGTGTGATACCTATGGAAACATTCCCCCTTGTGGAGTGGCACTAAGGAGAACTTGCAGATGTACCGAGTTTCACGGGGTTAAAAACACAAATCTGCGTCACCCGTCCGCAATGTGTTAATATCTTAAAATTATTTTTTAATTCACATTCTTCGTTCTAAGTTCTGTTAGTTTAGTAAACCATAGAGAAAGAAACTTATTATTTCTTTGAACAACAAGTGGATTTCCTAATACATTTCTCACACCTGTCGGAACCGGTTTGTTTTGGATTATCATTGTTATTTTATGTACGATCTTATGAAAGCTAAAAGAAACGTCACCTTAGAACAGGACATTAAGGCCCAGAGGGGGAGCATATGTGCAGTTCTACTGTTTCTTTAACTTCGACGGTAGATTAAGAGTCTGGCCACACAGAAAGCGGGCTGCCGCGGCGGGAAGACCTTCGAACTGTTTTACGTAAGACTGCATCATTGCCGTCGATCAGAAGTCTGGCTGACATCCGCCGCGTCAGCCCGCCTTCTGTGTGACGTGAATGATGCAGTCTTACGTAATATATTTCGAAGGCCTTCCCGCCGCGGGCACTGATCACTGCCCGCCGCGGCAGCCCGCTGTCTGTCTGGCCAGACCCTAAGTGTGGGTGATCAACGCCACGTTCCGGTAGGGACGTGGCGTTGACGGGAAAGACCCGATGCCCATCGTACAGGAGAGTGGGTGCGACCCAGGTCCGTTCTGTACGGATGCGGAAAATGTCGCCTCCACAGGGATTCGTTCTCCGGACCATCCAAACCCTAGCGAGTCAGTATACCGACTACTCTGTCCCAACCCACATGTACGATTTTATGCTTTTGATAACCTCTAATCAAGGTTCCTGTTTATATTTCCCGTCAGTTCACAATCGTTGTTGAATTTAGATAAGCCAGAAGTTCTAGGCAATTTTAATCCTCGGTTTTCTTCAGCCGCTATAGGTACACACAGATTTTCAGCAAGATAGGCATTATACCTACAATGCAACATCGTGGCAGGATCGCTTGAGATATATGTCTCTTTGGCCCTATAATTTCTAAATCTAAAAGATGCCTTTTATATAGTTTTAATGGGCAGCTAATAATACAATGCACTTAGTTCTTCATGTTCAGTGACTAAATTTCTGCTCGATTTTAACCATTTTCATAAAAATTCATAATATCAAATTTCACAGAGATTCTACCAATGGGAACCGCACTGATTCATCTAGTAGAACAGACGGAAGGACGGATGTGATAAAACTAATAGGCGTTTTTCACGATTGTGCAAAAGCAACTAAATTCCTACACCGTTGTTCCAACTTTGTTTCCTTCGTCCAATGCTCTATCGGCACACATGTTCAAACTCATTCAAAAATTTTCTGTTGGCAGTAACCCTGTTCTTGGGTCGGGTAGTTCTGTCGGTATAACGACTGACTACGGGCTGGACGGTCCGGGGATCAAATCCCAGTGGGGGCGAGTTTTTCCACCCGTCCAGACCGACCCTGGGGCCCAACCAGCCTCCTGTACAATGGGTACCGGGTCTTTCCCGGGGGTAAAGTGCAGCCGGGGCGTGCTGCTGACCACTCACCCCCTTCTAGCGCCGAGGTCTTGGAAGAGTAGAGCTATACCTTTACCCCCCTCCGGGCCACAACCGGGCCTGTAACGGGGTTAGATTACCTTTACCGTTAGTAACCCTGTTCAGCATTTCTTCCCTGTCTTCTAAAAGGTTCCAAACACCACGATATAGCTGCAAATGAACGCAGGCGTATTCTAGCATTTGTGACGTAATTGTGTGTTTTTGTTTGCTTTGATATGTTGCTTGAAACTGAGATTATAAATATCGGACTTTTATCCATTCAAGGTCTGCTTCGTATGTTAGTTTCGAAAATGTTGTGTGACAGGTTGCTGGGACGCGTTATAAATAATTCCGTGCATCGAGGAAAAGACAACTGTAGAACGGAAGGTTTTCACGATGGAAGTATCCGAGAGAGCAAACGGAGTTTCCTTCAGCGAAACGGGCGACAGTGAGCAAGATGAGGTAATAAGACTTAAACATTCCTGCAGGCTACTGGGCGGGCGGAATTGAGGAATTGGTAATGACATTTACTGCTCATAGCTGCATTTGCCAAAAGGCGATAGCATCCATTCATGTACAACGACTAACTCTCGTATCTCAGTTTTACATAACCAGATACAGGAATTTGGGAAAGTAGCTAGGCCAGGAAAAAGAGAAGTAAAACAAAATTACCCGCACCTATGTGGAAAACGAAAAATAAAAAATAACAGGAGAAATATTCTAAATATTAACTTTTTTTACAATAAATATATATAGTGCGTTCTGCTACATTTTATCTTATAACAAATTGTAATGTTGAATAACAGACCTTCCCTTCAGCTCACTTCTGAAATGATAAATTGTCTCATTTCTTCCGTTGCTCTTTCCATTGTAAACCCTGAAGTGCCAAAGAAAATTTGTAATTTAAAATGCACCCTGGCAAAAGTAACAGAAAATTTTAAGTGAGTTATGGTAATTATTCTTTTTGTGTACGAATAAATGACAATAACTTTTGTACGAGCTTAAGTAAATTTTATTTCAGAAACTACTACAGCCATTCACACATATTCTGAAAGCTTCTTGCGTCGGGATTCGAGCGAAGTTTATCCAAGGTTTTAACTACTGGCTGAAACTTCCTGCAGATAAGCTTGCTCTTTTGCAGGAAGTGTTTGAAATATATCATGTTGGTGGTCTCGTGTAAGTACAATAATAATCCGTTACTAAGGAAGGTTAACTATTTGTAATATTTTTCTTTGAGAGTCTTATAATCTCCCTGTTCTACACGCATCCTCTATTCAAATTTATATATCATAAAGATACTAATTGCCTGATTTTTACGGAACTTAGTTTTGGGTAGTGTGTTATAGAAGGACAAAACTTTTTGATACTCTTTTCACCCCTTGACACGGACTCACAAGCGCTGTGTTTTACAATATGACGTTAGAAGGCAGTGTTGAAATTAAGTGTGGGGATGATTCACAGACAAAATATACAAAGAAAATAAAGTGCCTAAATTTGGAATTCTGATGCTGGAAGTGATATAAGAATAATCTTAGCATGATAATTCCAATTATTCATAATTGGCTTGTGTTTGTTCATTTGTGGCTTTTGTGTACCTTCTAATAAATATACTTTTTATGCCAGAAATTTGTTAAACAGGCACACCAACATGACTGAATTCTTTGATAAAAACATGGATTAATATTCAAGATTTTCTGGTTTATGTGCAACTGTTTTGAAACAAAACGAAGGTGTAGACACTATTTCACTTTGACATCCCCGGCTAACACCATTAATTCTGAACCCTGAGTAGTATAATGATAACCCCCTGGAAACAGGTGTGCAGACAATCCAGAAATGTTTTGCATGCCAGAATTTTATTCTGATAATGGCAGGAGTCTAACATAATGTCAGTATATTGAACCAAGCATTGTCACATATCCTTAGAGAATCAACATTTGATGCTATAATTTTGAATGTATTTCATTCCGGAATGAAAATTTTAGAGCATAGATTAGGACCCTCCATAACTTACATTTCTTAATAAGTTTTGCTATGAATTACAAATTGTGTTTTCAGCATAATAAGTGGTTGCTCCATTGGTAACATATAATTAATGACCAATTTAAACAACATGTAAATACCTGAAACATGTTGCCCATACTATATTACTTCTTCTACCTCATATTCAGTGGTCAGTAATCCTTGACGCTTGAAGAAAAGAACAATAGGCTGGCCCGATATGTCGGTAAACCTTACCACCACACACTGCTTAATAACCAAGAAGAGGCAGGTTCTCTTCTTCTCTTTGTTATAAATTCGATTGTATGTGTTTTGTATAGATCTAGGACAACTTTTAGCAACAATCCATTCAATCATACGAAAGAGAACTAAACGTGGCATTGTGCATATAATCCCCAAATTTCTGTTATAAATTATACCATTGGAGTCTTCAGCAGATAGTATCCTGAAAGTACCCACAGTTTTATGCATAATTATTTATCTTCTTCTTCTTCATCATCATCATCATTATTACCATCACATTCCTTCCGAGGAATTGGGCTAGTGGCCTGTTACGCTCTCCCGCCATTCCTTTGGGGGATTCCTTCTTAGTTATCTGTCTCTAGAGGCGCAGTGGAACATTTGCTTTACTGCAAAATTATTTACAATCATAATTATTTTAATTAAGACTGGCCATGTGTTTGGCTTTTTGTACAGGACGTGACATGAAGCCAAAGACTGATTTGGTCAACACTGTTTAACACCAAGTATGAAATATTTGTGAATACGTGGCCTGTTCAAAAAGTATCTGACGTGATATTTTTTCCGCGAAAACTGATGAAGCATGGGAGGTGTGATGTGGTAGGGAGATGGAGGGGATTTTCATGCACATACGTGGTTTTTTCCCGCCAGCAGACAAAGTCAGTCGCGTGCAGCCAGCGTGTGAGCGAGAGTGTATGCGCAGCGCGCGTCGCATTGTTATTTTCTGCAAAAATGACGGAACGACTCGACCAGCGGTATTGCATAAAATTTTGCCAGAAGCTTGGCGATAGCCAAGTGGTAAACATTCGGAAGATTCAGCGGGTTTTCAGCGACGATACCATGGGCATCACACAAATTAAGGAGTGTTACAACCGATTCAAAGATGGCCAAACGTCGGTGTATAGCGACGCTCGTTCTGGTAGGCCCTCAACAAATCGAAATGACGAGCTCATTGACCAAATGCGGACTTTCGTCGTGCAGGACCATCGTGTCACCGTCCGAGAACTTGCGGAGGAAGTGGGGTTAAGCACTGGTACATTCCATTTTGACCGATGATTTGTCCATGCAGACAGCGTCCGCGAAACGTGGCAGCTGCATCATGACAACACACCAGCTCATTCCTCGCAACTGATTCAAACCTTCTTGGCCAAACACAACATTCCTGTGATTCGACAAACTTCCTACTCTCCCGACATGGCTCCTTACAATTTTTGCCTGTTTCCCCACCTGAAAACGCAGCTGAAAGGGACTCGATTTGAGTCATGAGACGACATTATACGGAACACGACGGCCAAACTCTACTCCATTCGCAAAGAGGCATTCCAGAAATGCTTCGAACAATGGCGGAACCGCTGGGAGAAGTGTGTTCAGTCACAAGAAGACTACTTCGAAGGGGATTAGGGTTGCAGACCTCCAGGCGTGTAAATGTATTTTTCCCGACCAAAGGTCGGATACTTTTTAAACAGCCCTCGTAATGCGAAATATTATGTAAGGAAATTTGTGTTGCAATTGTGTATAACTTTGCATTGCAGATTTGATGATATTCAAGACAACTCTTTTATGCGTAGAGGTGTTCCTACAGCACACAGAGTGTATGGACTTGCAAGCACAATCAGTGCTGCCCTCTATGTGTATTTCTTAGCTCTGCAGAAGGTGCTCAGATTTAACCATCCTAAAATGATAAAATTGTACATAGAAATGAATGTGGAATCATGGCGAGGACAGGCATTGGACGTCTACTGGCGTGACAACTACATCTGTCCATCAGAAGAGGAATACATGGAAATGATTACGAAAAGTAAGTATAGGATCAGAGCCATGAGTATTTATTTGGACCTGTGTGCTTGTAACAAATCTGGGAATGTGTGGTGTGTATCAGAGTGCAGGATGTATATGAATGTTAACACAAGTGTCATTAAAATCTGTCAAGGTGATGCCAAGGTAAAGTGGGCAGATAGAGAGGGATGATATTCAAGATTTTATTGTTTTAATGCATTTTGTACAAAGAAAGGACATTAAACTAGAATGGGTTTCAGCAGTCGTGGACAGGAGGATAAATGTTGTTCAGGAAAGGCAGTTTGAAGCACATGTAGTCTCACAGGAGGGAGTAGATGTGGACGTAGGGGCTTATTAGTTTAATATATTCAGTGGAATTAACAACAGTTCTAATTATCGTGCCTATAATTGAATGCATGTATTTGAATGCTGTTGTGTTGAGTGCTGAAGTCATATAATGTTTTCTGAAATGAGAACTTAAATTCTGATCAAAGTTTGTTTGTCAACGTAAGTCAAAATGGTAGATGTGTGTAGAAGAGGGCAGAATGAATATTGAAGGAAGGATAATGTAGAATTCAAATTCAACAAGAAAATTCAGCACTAAATAATAGTCATAGTGTGGAAACACTGTATAAATGAATTCGTTTTGACTAGTCATCACCTGACTTATATCAATCTGCATATGGTCACTTGCCCTTAGACAAAGCATCCTAAGGCAATCGCGCAAATTTCTATGTGCAGCACTAAAGACGTCTTCAAGTTGCCAAATGGACGTGTTGAGGTTCTTATACTTGACAATATTGTCGAAATTCAAAGGCAAGGCTGAGGATCCAAGACCAGAAACTAAGGAGAGGATAGTGACAGTTTCAAAGTGACTGATGTACTTGAACATATTGAAGGTGGTATATTGAGGTGTAAAGGTGAAGAGAGTTCTTTGTCTCAGTACACTTCAATACTTGATTTCTTAGTCACCATCCGAGTTTCATTCAATGCCGCTTGAACTGTTGAACACTGGGCGTATTATTCCAGCTGACCGAACTACTGTTTACGAGAAATTGTGTCCATGTTACTAATCGTCTATTTTCATATTTAATATTTTTTATATTTGATAAATATGAACGTAACTTTTCCTTGTTCAAGATATATTCTATTTAAACATGTTCCCCATTTTAACATTTTCCGAAGGGGGAAGTTTTCTTGACTTAATAGTCTTGAATATGTTGAGAGTTTTGTAACCAACTATGGCATAACTTCAGCAGATGACTGTAATTATGGAAAGGATTAAAATCTTTGGGAATATGGTGCCAGTCACACAGTGAGTGTGAAATGTGAATTTAAGGGCTTCCACTAAAAATGTGATATGTATTAGTTAAAATTTAATTTTTACATCCCACACCCTTGTTGTCAGTACAAATCTTCCTACATTTAACATCTCAAGAGGTATACTCTCACTCTTACACTAGGGGCAGAGAAAAGAGAAGTTACAAGTATTTCTATGGGCTGTAGATAGGGATTGTAATTGCTCATGCTTTGTATCCATTTTCATCCTGATACACCGAGATAGAGGGTTTCATATGTAAGGATTTTGGTAAAATCTGTTAGAAAAGTTTCTCTTTAAATTTGTCTGTTAAAATTCTGTCACATTGAAGGAGGACTAATCACATTAAAACTTGAACAACTGGACAAGATTTATGTCTATATGCAGGGGGTTTTCGTGCATTTAGACCTCTTTGGGTCCAAGAGTTCATACTGCAAAATGATGGCAGGCCTACAGGGTAAATAAAATAAAACCCCCACAGTTGTGCAATAAGGACAATTAATTTATTTTTGTTGGATAGTGCAGTACAAACGAACGTTGAATTTACTTTTTTATTTTTATTTTGTACGATGGCCAACCAATGCACAATTAACTGACAAATTATTACACTTTGCCAATTAATTGTACATTGGTTGGTCATTGTACAAAATAATAGAAGATGCACGGTACAGTTGTTAAAATAATTGAATTTACTCTACTGCAGGCATTGTTTGGTCACAGTTAATAAAACAAAAGAGTTTAAATGATATGCGTTGGCATGTTCTGGAAGACATAGTGCTTGAGACGTGGTGTTCAGAAACATAGCAATTCACTGTTTGTTGCACGTGATTCTCCTGAGATATGTTACTCTATTTCCATCCTCTGTGTCTGTGTTTCCAGTGATAGTGCAGGATTGGTAAATATTATTTTCTGTCATGTAGGTGTCCACAGAGTCCCGTTATTGTTACAATGATATGTAATGTTCTAACAAAAATTACGAAATCCTTTTCTTATTTCAAAATTTTTAAAATTGTACCCAAGACAAATATAAATTTTCAGTCTTTTGCTATTTTCTAATTAATTGCTCAATAAATTGAAGATTTATATTTTTATTGAATGATGGATTAATGCGAGCTTTTAAGCTGCCATTTAATAAAAATCTATTTTGTATTCAAACAGGAAGAGAACTTTATGGACACTCTATAAACTTATAACTGACATGAGTACTTGAGGTGGTAAAAATCTGATGTGAGATGGATTTTATTTTTGGCAAGGCAAGATCTTTGCAGACTGGGTAAAAGTGCTGTACTTGGTATTTGGTATGAAACATCTTAAAACTTGGTTTAACCCAACTGTTTGTTGTGGTGAAACATTTAATTGTAGGGGCAAGAATTTGCAGTGCTATAAAGAGAGAGAATGTGGTCATGTGTAGCTATCCATTGTGGCTGGATAATTGTAGTGTGGAGGTAAGGCGGTGAACTCTGGGCACGTGATAGTTCAGTCAGTAAATAAGCTGTCCTGCTTGTGTACGAAATGTCTTCTGAGTTTTGGCCAGGAGCAAATACTTGTTATGATGGGGTTCTTGTATCTGGGGTAAGAGTGTGACTACATGTTTAAAATATTAAAATAAGATAGTATCCATCAAACACAACTTAATTATTATTATCTCAGCTAGCATTACCCCCCTGAATAGTTATCCTTGGTGCTTGAACCACTGACCACACAATTTTACATTATAGCTACGCAAGTGAATATACCACTTCGAAGCCACGTATAATCTGGTGCTACATAATTTTTTTTAAATATATTTTTTATGTTTTCAATCAATGAGTTTTTAAATGCCATATGTGATTTTAACATAGTTTAAGTCAATGGATACGAACCTTTCATATTTATATTTGTAAACATTGTTTGGGATTCCAAGAATGTACGCAGCTTTCTAATATTGATTGGTTCATAATGAAGGCCTGATGATGACCCCGCAGGTTCGAAACATGTTGCCAATCTAATAATAATTAATGAATAAATAAGTCTTGTTTGACGGATACTATCCTATTTTCATAGTTCTTAGACACATCGGGATGGCTTCTATCAAAAGACATGTATAAAATGCTTTATCTTTCCAGCAAGGCACAAATTTTTACACTGGTGGAATCGTCATGGTTTGCAATTAAAGACTTTGGTTCCTGTGTAGTATATTTTGGATTATGGCTAGGTGCAACTCTTTGCTTTGGCAGGTTCCTTGTAGTCTTAGGCACATATCCACCATGTTTACACTCCCAAGGTATTAAGTTTTTTGATACCGAATCAAGCCATCTTAATCTAGGCCTTCCTTTTTATCTGCTAACTTCTGGATGGGAGAATATTATCTACATGCCAGGTATATAATCCTCCTTCCTCGCTATATGTCCTAAACATTTCAGTATGGATGTCTTAATCATTTTCACTATGCTTGGCTCTTTATTTAAGCTATACAGTTTATCATCTCCTTATTCTCCATACCCCATTGACAGACCTTGGGCCATAAATTATCCTTAAAATCTTTTTTCAGATTTGTTAAGTTTTTCTTCATCAATATTCGTGATAGTCCAGCTCTGACATCCGTAGAACACTGCTATTCTAATTAATGTATTATATATTTTACATTTCGCACCTTTCCATAGCAGCTTTGCAATCCAATATATTTCACAATCCATAAGGTCATTTGTTCCGGTATGAATTCTATGTTTTGTTGCAGATGAGAAGTTATTATTAGCAGTGTTGGATCCCAAGTATATAAACTGATTGGCATTCTCTATATCTCTATTATTTATTCTAATGCTCTTTTCTTTTGTTGGTTTAACATTTTCCATATATTTTTGCTTTGTCATAATTAATCACTGAACCCATTTTTTGCGCTTCTCCTTCAAGTCTGTATTTTCATATCTTTCTACAATTACAACATCATCGGCATGAGCCAGAATCTGCACGGAGTTTTGTAGTATAGTTCCTCTAATATCCAGAATGGCCTCTCGCACTACTTTTTCCAGGGAATGTTAAACAACATACAAGAGAGAAAACCTCCTTTTCGTAGGCCTTTTGTTGTGTCAGATGGGTCTGTACTACCAATTAAGGTTTTTACCTTTTGTTTGAAACTCACCTGGAAGATATTTTGTGCAAGAGAAAAGTGTTTGTAAAGAATGGACCATTTCCTCCTAAACCGATAAGCGGTAGCCCTACACTTCACCAGCTTTGCGTCATTTGTCGCGTCTCGGGAGAGGCAGCAGTCTGTGGAGGTAGTTATGCAGAGATTCTCAGTGATTATAACCTGTAGAAAGCCTAATAAATTCCCACTTGTTTTACAGCATATGCTGAAAGTAATGCTATCCTAATCGAATGCATTCAGCAGGCCTATATTTGAGGAACAAGTTGTTGCAAATCTCTGGATTTCTTCCCAGAAACTGTTGAAATGTCGCGGAGGGTTTTGGTTCTTCCTACTTCTAGACGGAGGGATTTATTTTATACAATTTATCTTTTGAACTTTCTCATTAATAACAGTCTCAAGTGAGTATACTTACTTGGAAGTTGTTCTCCTGGCTAGACACCGAAATTTCCTGCGACATTTTTCAGCAAACTCTTATTCTAAATACAGTTTCAGATAACACGCACGCTAAATAACGTACCTGACTCGACGCATGTTGTTACAGCTTTGTAAGGTTGACAGAGATTTGCTGAAAAATGGTGACACTTTAGGTTACCAGAATATAAAATGTCTGTTTTTAACAGAAACGGCCGGAGGTTTCAAGTTTGGTGTACAAATAGTTCAGCTGTTTAGCGAGAATAAAGCTGACCTCACGAAAGTGGCTGAGCTCCTTGGGCAGTACTTCCAGATTAGAGATGACTACTGCAGTCTGTGTCTGCACCAGGTAACACTGAGCTATAAGTTGTAGGTGGTTAAGTTGTCTATGTGCCTAACTTGATTCCATGAAGGTATATTTGGTATTGATGTGAAATCCCGCATATTCAAGTTATTGACATTTTCAAGGATCCAATTACCTCCTGAAATATTACTTGATGTGTGAAAGCCTTCCAATTGTTAGAATTTTATTTTGCATTTTTTTTGGCGGATCACCTTTCAAGATCTAAACGCATTTTGGTTCCTACATATGCATATGAATTGAAACAGTATGTGGTGTTAAGGTATGGAGATAAGTGGCATCTGTTCTCTCATATAACACATAGTTCTATATGTCGAAATCACTTTTTCTTTAACCCTTTATGCGGAGCAAATTTTGTTATTAACCTTTAGGCGACTAATGTCATATATACATGGAGCACCCATTCTTGATGTTTCTAGATCACACACAACGACGCAGCACAGTCGGTAGGACTTCTCTGGACGAGTGATCAGCTCGTCGCAGAGACCTCTACCTGAC
>Ga0268261_10003639_pt1 | contig 11361 bp, 5 predicted proteins | sample TergutNc150P1_FD_190353 | JGI IMG/M metagenome (GOLD analysis project Ga0268261, IMG submission 190353) | Nasutitermes corniger P1 segment gut microbial community from laboratory colony in Florida, USA - Nc150 P1 (SPAdes) (version 2) | ecosystem: Host-associated > Arthropoda: Insects > Digestive... | reverse complement strand
GGAAAGGGGTCAAACAACTATATTATCGGAACCTTAACACTTTAAGCCTCTGTAGGCCAGTGTTAGTTTCAGGAAACGTCCAAACAGAACATGTCGCTCTAGGGGGGAAATAGTTCAAACAACGATATTTTCGGAACTTTAACACTTTAAGCTTATGTAGTCCACAGTTACTTTCAGGTAACGTCAAAACTGAACATGTCGCAGCAGGGGAAAGTGCTCAAACAACTATATTATCGGAACCTTAACACTTTAAGCTTCTGTAGGCCAGTGTTACTTTCAGGCAACTTCCAAACAGAACATGTCGCTCTAGGGGGAAAATTTCCAACAACTATATTATTGGAACTTTAACACTTTAAGCTTATGTAGGCCAGTGTTACTTTCAGGTAACGTCCAATCTGAACATGTCGCAGCAGGGGAAAGGGATCAAACAAAGATATTATCGGAACATTAACACTTAAAGCTTCTGTAGGCCAGAGTTACTTTCATGTAACGTCCAATCTGAACATGTCTCAGAAGGGGAAAGTGTTAAAAAAACGATATTATCGTAACATTAACAATTTAAGCCCATTTAGAACAGTGTTACTTTCAGGGAACGTCCAATCTGAACGTGTCGCAGCAGGGAAAGTTTTCAAACAAACAATATTATCGGAACCCTAACACTTTAAGGACCTGTAGGCCAGTATTTCTTTCAGTTATATTCCAATCTGAACATTTAGCAGCAGGGGAAATGGTTCAAACAACGATATTATCGGAACATTAACAATTCAAGCCTCTGTAGGCTAGTGTTACTTTCAGGTTAATTCCAATCTGAACATTTCGCAGCAGGGGAAAGCGTTCAAACAACGATATTATCGGAGCATAAACAATTTAAGCCTCTGTAGGCCAGTGTTACTTAAAGGTAACGTCCAATCTGAATATGTCACAGCAGGGGAAGAATTCAAACAACGATATTATAATAATATTAACACTTTAAAAATCTGTAGGCCAGTGTTACTGTCAGGTAACGTCCAATCTGAAAATGTCGCAGCAGGGGAAGGATTCAAGCAACGATATTATCGGAACATTAACAATTTAAGCTTCTGTAGGCCAGTGTTACTTTCAGGTAACATCCAATTTGAACATGTCTGGGCAGTGGAAAGTGTTCATACAAGGATATTATCGGAACATTAACACTGAAAGCCTCTGTAGGCCAGTGTTACTTTCAGGTAACATCCAATCTGAACATGTCGCGGCAGGGGAAAGTGTTGATAAAACGATATAATCGGAACATTAACAATTTAAGCCTCTGTAGGCCAGTGTAACTTTCAGGTAACGTCCAATCTGAACATTTCGCTGCAGGGGAAATGTTTAAACAACGATATTATCGTAACATTAGCACTTTAAGCCTCTGTAGGCCAGTGTTAATTTCAGGTGACGACAAAATCTTTACATGTCGCAGCAGGGCAAATGGTTCAAACAACGATATTATCGTAACACTAACACTCTAAGTCCCTGTAGGCCCTTGTTAATTCCAGGTAACGTCCAATCTGAACTTGTCGTAGGATTGGAAAGTGTTCAAACAACGATATTATAGGAACATGAGCACTTTAAGCCTCTTTAGGCCAGTGTTTCTTTCATCTAACGTCCAATCTGAACATGTCGCAACAGGGGAAAGTTTCCAAACAACGATATTATCGGAACATTAACACATTAAGCCTCTGTAGGCCAGTGTTACTTTCAGGTAATTTAAAATCTGAACATGTCGCTGCATGAGAAAGGGTTCAAACAACGATATTTTCGGAACATTAACATTTTAAGCCTCTGTAGATCAGTTCATACTTTCAGGTGAGATCCAATCTGAACATTTCGCAGCGGGGTAAGTGTACAAACAATGATATAATCGGAAGATTAACATATTATGCCTCTGTAGGCCAGTGTTACTTTCAGGTAGCATTCAATCTGAACATGTCGCGGCAGGGGAAATCTTTCAAACAACGATATTATTGGAACATAAACACTTAAAACTGTGTAGGCCAGCGTTAATTTCACGTAACGTCAAAACTGAATATGTCGCACCAGGGGAAGGGTTCAACCAACGATATTATCGGTACATTAACAGTCTAAGCTTCTGTAGGCCAGTGTTACTTTCAGGTAACTATCTATCTAAACATGTCGTTGAAGGGGAAAGTTTTCAAACAATGATATTATCGGATCATTAACACTTTAAGAGTCTATAGGTCATAGTTACTTTCAGGTAACCTCCAATCTGAAAATGTCGCAGCAGCGGAAAGATTTCAATCACCGAAATTATCGTAACATTAACACTTTAAGTTTCTGTAGGCCAGTGTTACATTCAGGTAAAGACCAATCTGAACATGTCGCAGCAGGGGAAAGTGTTCAAACAACGATATTATCGGAACATTAACAACTTAAGATTCTGTAGGCCAATGTTACTTTCAGGTAACTTCCAATCTGAACATGTCGCAGCAAAGGGAAATGTTTCAAACAAAGATATTATCGAAACATTAACACTTTAAGTATCTGTATGCCAGGGTTACTTTCAGGTAACTTCCAATCTTAATATGTCGCAGCAGGGGAAGATTTCAATCAACGATATTAACGGAACATTAACACTTTAAGCCTCTGTAGGCCACTGTTACTTTCAGGTAAAGTCAAAACTGAACATGTTGCAGCAGGGGAAAGGGCTCAAACAACTATATTATCGGAACCTTTACTCTTTAAGCCTCTGTAGGCCATTGTTACTTTCAGGCAACGTCCAAACTGAACATGTCGCTCTAGGGGGGAAAAAGTTCAAACAACGATATTATTGGAACCTTAACAATTTAAGCTTATGTAGGCTAGTGTTACTTTCAGGTATCGTCCAATCTGAACAAGTCTTAGCAGGGGAAAGTGAACAAATAACGATTTTATCGTGACATTAATTATTAAAGCTTCTGTAGGCCAGTGTTACTTTCAGGTAACGTCCAATCTGAGTATGTCACAGTAGGGGAAAACGTTCATACAACGATATTATTGGAACATTAACAATTTAAGCCTCTTTAGCCAGTGTTACTTTCAGGTAAAGCCCAATCTGAACATGTCGCAGCAGGGGAAAGTGTACTAACAACGATATTATCGGAACATTAACAGTTGACGCCACATTGGACCAGTGTTACGTTCAGGTAACGTCCAATCTGAACATTTCGCTGCAGGGGAAAGTTTTCAAAAAAGATATTATCGGAAAATTAACACTTTGAGCCTCTGTAGGCCAGTGTTACTTTCAGGTAACGTACAATCTAAACATGTCGCAGCAGGGGAAAATATTAAAACAACGATATTATCGGAACATTAACACTTAAAGCTTCTGTAGGCCACAGTTACTTTCATGTAACGTCCAATCTGAACATGTCTCGGAAGCGGAAAGTGTTGAAGAAACGATATTATTGTAACATTAACAATTTAAGCCCCTGTAGGCCAGTTTTACTTTCAGGGAACGTCCAATCTGAACATGTCGCAGCAGGGAAAGTTTTCAAACAAACAATATGATCATAACCCTAACAATTTAAGATCCTATAGGCCAGTCTTTCTTTCAGGTATCCTCCAATCTGAACATTTCGCAGCAGGGGAAACGGTTCAAACAAAGATATTATCGGAACATTAAAACTTCAAGACTCTGTAGGCTGGTGTTACTTTCAGGTAACTTCAAATCTGAACATGTCGCAGCAGGGGAAAGGGTTCACACAACGATATTATCGGAACATAAAAAATTTAAGCCTTTGTTAGCCATTGTTACATTCAGGTAACGTCCATTCTGAATATGTCGCAGCAGGGAAGATTTCAAACAAAGTTATTATAAGAATATTAACACTTTAAAAATCTATAGGCCAGTGTTACTGTCAGGTAACGTCCAATCTGGAAATGTCGCAGCATGGGAAGTATCCAAACGACTATATTATCGGAACATTAAGAATTTAAGCTTCTGTAGTCCAGTGCTACTTTCAGGTAACGTCCAATTTGAACATGTCGCAGCAAGGGAAAGGCATCATTCAACAATATTATCGGAACATTAACTCTTTAAGCCTCTGTAGGCCGGAGTTACTTTCAGGTAAAAACCAATCTGAACATGTCGCGGCAGGGGAAAATGTTCGTAAAACGATTTTATCGGAACATTAACAATGTAAGACTCTGTAGGTCAGTGTAACTTTCAGGTAACGTCCAACCTGAATATGTCGCAGCAGGGGAAATGTTTAAACAACAATATTATCGTAACATTAACTCTTTAAGTCTCTGTAGGCCTGTGTTACTTTCAGGTGACGTCCAATCTGTACATGTCGCATAAGGGCAAATCTTACAAACAACGATATAATATTAACACTAACAATTTAAGTCCCTGTAGGCCAGTGTTACTTCCAGGTAACGTCCAATCTGAACATGTCGCAGCAGTGGAAATTTTCCAAACAACGATATTATCGGAACATTAACACTTTCAGCCTCTATAGGCCAGTGTTACTTTCAGGTAACATAAATTCTTAACATGTCGCAGCATTAGAAAGTGTTCAAACAACGATATTATCGGAACATTAACACTTTAAGCCTCTGTAGATCAGTTCTTACTTTCAGGTGAGGTCCAATCTGAATATTTCGCAGGGTAAGTGTTCAAACAACGATATTATCGGAACATTAACATATTATGCCCCTGTAGGCCAGTGTTACTTTCAGGTAACATCCAATCTGAACATGTCGCAGCAGGGGAATTCGTTCAAACAACGATATTATCGGAACATAAACACTTTAAGGCTCTGTAGGCCAGCGTTACATTCAGGTAAAGTCAAATCTGAACATGTCGCACCAGGGGAAGAGTTTAACCAACGATATTATCGGAACATTAACAGTCTAAGCTTCTGTAGGCCAGTGTTACTTTCAGGTAACGTTCTATCTAAACATGTCGTAGAATGGGAAAGCATTCAAACAACTATATTATCGGAACATTAACACTTTAAGCGTCTGTAGGTCATAGTTACTTTCAGGTAACTTCCGCTCTGAAAATGTCGCAGCAGTGGAAAGTGTTCAAACAAGGATATTATCGGAAACTTAACACTTTAAGCTGCTGTAGGCGAGTGTTACTTTCAGGTAATGTCCAATCCGAACATGTCGCAGCAGGGGAAAGGGTTTAAACAACGATATTATCGGAATATTTACTATTTAAGCCTATGTAGGCCAGTGTTACTTTCAGGTAAAGTCCAATCTGAACATGTCGCAGCAGGGGAAATGTTTCAATCAACGTTTTTATCGGAACTTTAGCAATTTAAGCATCTGTAGGCCAGTGTTACTTTCAGGTAACCTCCAATCTCAATATGTCGCAGCATGGGAAACAGTTCAAACAACGAGATTATCGGAACATTAACAATTTAACCATCTGTAGGCTACGGTTACCTTCGGGTAACGTCCAATCTGAACATGTCGCTGCAGGGGCAAGGTTTCAAACAACCATTTTATGGGAACAATAAGAAATTAAGCCACTGTAGGCCAGTGTTACTTTCAGGTAACGTCCAATTTGAACATGTCGCAGCAGGGGAAATTGTTCCAACAAAGACATTATCGAAACATTAACATTTTAAGCCTCTGTACGCCTATGTTACTTTCAGGTAACGTGCAATCTGAACATGTTGCATGAAGGGAAAGGGTTCAAACAACGATATTATTGTTACTTTAACAATTTAAGCCACTGTACCCCAGTGTTACTTTTAGGCAACTTCCAATCTGTACTTGTTGCCGTACGGGAAAAATGTTCAAATAACGATATTATAGGAACCATAACATTATAAATTTATATAGGCAAGTGTTGCTTTCAGGTAACGAACAATCTGAACATGTCACAGCTGGGGAAATAGTTCAAACAACGATATTATCGGAACATTAACACTTTAAACTTCTGTAGGCCATTGTTAGTTTCAGGTAACATCTAATCTGGACATGTCGCAGCAGGGGAAAGTGTTCAAACAACGATATTATCGGAACATTAACACTTAAAACATCTGTATCCCGGTGTTACTTTCAGGTAACTTCCAATCTGAATATGTCGCAGCATGGAAAGTGTTCAAATAACGGTATTATCGAAACTTTAAGAATTTAAGCCACTGTAGGCCAGTGTTACTTTCAGGTAACGTCAAAACTGAACATGTCGCAGCAGAGGAAATGTTTCAAACAACGATATTATCGGAACATTAAAAGTTTAAGCCTCTGTAGGCCAGTGTAACTTTTATGTAACAACCAATCTGAACATGTCGCAGCAGGGGAATATATGAAACAACGATGTTATTGGAAAATTAACAATTTTAACCTTTGTAGGAAAGTGTTACTTTGAAGTAACGACTAATCTGAACATGTCGCAGCAGGGGAAATGGTTCAAACAACGATATTATAGGAACCTTAACATTCTAAGCCTGTGTAGACCAGTGTTACTTTGAGGTAACCACCAATCTAAACATGTTGCAGCAGGGGAGAGGGTTCAAATAAGGATATTATCAGAAACTTAACAAGTTTAGCCTCTGTAGGCTAGTGTTACTTTAAGGTGACCCCCAATCTGAACATGTCGCAGCAGGGGAAAGCTTTCAAACAAAGATATTATCGAAACATAAACATTTTAAGCCCCTGTAGGCCAGTGTTACTTTCAGGTAACCTCCAATCTGAACATGTCGCAGCAGAGAAAACTGTTCAAACAACAATATTATTGGAAAATGAACAGTTTAAGCCTCTGTAGACCAGTGTTACTTTCAGGTAACCTCCAATCTATAAATGTCGCGGAACGGGAAATTTTTCAAAAAAAGTTATTATGGGAATATTAAAATTTTAAACCTCTGTAGGCCAGTGTTATTTTCAGGTAACGTCCAATCTGAACATGTCGCAGCAGGGGAATGTGTTCAAACTACGATATTATCGGAATCTTAACAATTTCAGACTCTGTAGGCCAGTGTTACTTTCAGGTAACGTCCAATCTGAACATGTCGCCGCAGTGGAAATGGTTCAAACAAAGCTATAATCTTATAGTTAACAATTTAAGCCTCTGTAGGCCAGTGTTAATTTCTGGTATCTTCGAATCTGAACATTTCGCAGCAGGGGTTACGGTTAAAACAACGATATTATCGTAACCTTACCACTTTAAGACTCTGTAGTCCAGTTTAATATCAGGTAACGCCCAATTTCAATATCTCGCAGTAGGGGATAATTTTTAAACAACGATATTATCGGATAATTAACACTTTAACACTCTGAAGGCCTGTGTTACTTTCAGTTAACTTCCAATCTGAACATGTCGCAGCAGGGGAAAACTTTCAAACAAAGAGATTATCGGAACATTTACACTTTAAGTCTCTGTAGGCCAGTGTAACTTTCAGGTAACACCAATCTGAACATGTAGCAGCAGGGGAAAGAGTTCATACAACGATATAATCGGAACATTAACACTTTTAGCCTCTGTAGGCCAGTGTTACTTTCAGGTATCTTCCAATCTGAACATGTCGCAGCAGGGGAAATTATTCAAATTCGATATTATTGGATCTTTAACGTTTTAAGCTTCTGTAGTCAAGGGTTCGTTTCAAGTAACGTCCAATCTGAACATATCGCAGCAGAGGAAAGTATTCAAACAACGATATTATCGGAACCTTAACACTTTAAGACTCAGTAGTCCGGTGTTACTTTCAGGTAACTTCCAATCCGAAAATGTCGCTGCAGGGGAAAAATTTAAACAACGTTATTATCGGAAACTTTAAACTTCAACATATGTAGGCCAGTGTTACTTTCAAGTAAATTCCAATCTGAACATGTCGCAGCAGGGAAAAAGTTTCAAACAACGATTTTATCGGTACATTAACAATTTAAGCTTCAGTAGGCCAGTGTTACTTTCAGAGAACTTCCTATCTGAATATGTCGCAGCAGGGGAAATTGTTCAAACAAAGATATTATCGGAACATTAACAATTTAAGCTTCTTTAGGGCAGTGTTACTTTCAGGTAACTTCCAATCTGAACGGGTCGCTGCAGGGGAAATATTTCAAACAACGATATTATCGGAACATTAACAATTTAAGACACTGTAGTCCAGTGTTACTTTCAGGTAACGTCCAATTTGAACATGTCGCAGCAGGGGAAATGGTTCAAACAACGACATTCTCGAAACATTAACACTTAAGCTTCTGTATGCCAGTGTTAATTTCAGGAAACATCCATTCTAAACATGTCGCAGCAGGGGAAATATTTCATACAACAATGTTACCGGAACATTAACAATTTAAGCTCCTGTAGGCCTCTGTTACTTTCAAGTAACTTCCAATCTGAACATGTCTCAGCAGGGGAAAAGCGCCAAACAAAGATATTACTGGTACCTTAACAATTTAAGCAACTGTACGCCAGTGTTACTTTCAGACTACGTCCAATCTGACCTTGCCACAGCAGGGGAAGTGTTCAAACAACGATATTATAGGAACCATAACATATTAAGAATCTGTAGGCCAGTGTTACTTTCATGTAACTTCCTATCTGAATATGTCAAGGCAGGGGAATGTGTTCAAACAACGATATTATCGGAACATAAACCCTTTAAGCCACTGTAGGCCAGTGTTACTTTCATGTAACATCCAATCTGAACATGTCGCAGCAGGGGAAATATTTCAAACAACGATATTATCTTAACATTAACAATTAAAGCATCTGTATGCCAGTGTTACTTTAAGGTAACCTCCAATCTGAACATGTCGCAGCAGGTTAAAAGGTACAAACAACGATATTATCGGAACATTAACAATTTTAGACACCCTAGGCCAGTGTTACTTTCAGGTAACGTCCAATCTGAACATGTCGCAGAAGGGGAAATTGTTCAAACAACGATAGTATCGGAACATTAAAATTTTAAAACTCTGTAGGCCAATGTAACTCTCATTTAACAACCAATCTGAACATGTCGCAGCAGGGGAAAGGGAACAAACAACGAAATTATCGGAACATTAACAATTTAAGCCTCTGTAGGACAGTGTTACTTTCAAGTAACTTCTAATCTGAACATTTCGCAGCAAGGGAAATGGTTCAAACAACGATATTATCGGAACATTAACACTTTAAGCATTTGAAGGCCCGTGTTTCTTTCAGGTAACGTCCAATATGAAAATGTCGCAGCAGCGGAAATGGTTATAACAACGATATTATCGGAACCTTAACACCATAAGCTTCTGTAGGCCAGTGTTACTTTCAGGTAACATCCAAACTGAACATGTCGCAGCAGGGAAAAAGTGTCAAACAACGATATTATTGGAACATTAACACTTTAAGCCACTGTATGCCAGGGTTACTTTCAGGTAACATCCAATCTGAACATGTCGCAGCATGGGAAGATTTCCAAAAAACGATATTATCGTAACTTTAAAAAATTAAGGCTCAGTAGGCAGGGTTACATTCAAGTAACGTCCAATCTGAACATGTCGTAGGACGGGAAAGGGTTCTATCAACGATATTATCGGAACAATAACGATTTAGGCCTCAGTAGGACAGTGTTACTTTCAGGTAACTTCCAATCTGAACATGTCGCAGCAGAGGAAATTGTTGAAGAAACCATTTTATCGGATCATTAACAATTTAAGCCTCTGTAGTCGAGTGTTACATTCAAGTAACGCCCAATCTGAACATGTCGCAGCAGGGGAAAGGGTTCAAACAACGATATTATCGGAACATTAAAATTTTAATCCTCGGTAGACCAACGTTACTTTCAGGTAACGTCCAATGTGAAAATTTCGCAAAAGGGGAAATGGTTCATACAACGATATTATGGGAACCTTAACAATTTATGCCTTTCTAGGCCAGTGTTACTTTCAGGTAACGTCCAATCTGGACATGTCGCAGCAGGGGGAAGTGTTCAAACAACGATATAATCGGAATCATAACATATTCAGCCTCTGTAGGTGAGTGTTACTTTAAGGTAACATCCAATCTTAATATGTCGCAGCAGTGGAAAGATTTCAATCCTGCTATTATCGTAAACTTAACAATTTAAGCCTCTGTAGGCCAGTGTTACTTTCAGGTAACTTCAATCTGAACATTTCACAGCAGGGGTCAGGTTTCAAACAACGATATTATAGGAATCTTAACACTTTAAGTTTCTGTAGGCCAGTGTTACTTTTAGGTAACGTCCTATCAGAAAATGTCGCAGCAGGGGAAAGTTTTCAAACAACGATATTATCGGAACATTTACACTTTAAGCCTCTGTAGGCTAGTGTTACTTTCATTTAACTTCCAATCTGAACATATCGCAGCTGGGGAAAGTGTTCAAACAACGATATTATCGGAACATTAACACATTAAGCCTCTGTACGACAGGGTTTCTTTCAGGGAACTTCTAATCTGAACATTTCGCAGCAGGGGAAAATGTTCAAACAAGGATATTATCGGAACATTAACACTTTTAGACCCTGTAGCCAGTGTTACTTTCAGGTAACATCCAATCTGAACATGTCGCAGAAGGGAGAAGTTGTCAAACAACGATTTCATCGGAACCTTAACTTTATAAGACTCTGTAGGCCAGAGTTACTTTCAGGTAACCTCCAATCTGAACATGTCGCAATAGGGGAAAGTGTTCAAACAACGATATTATACGAACGTTAGCACTTTGAGATTCTGTAGGCCAGTGTTACTTTCAGGTAACGTCCAATCAGAACATGTCGCAGCCGGGGAAAGGATTCAAACAGCGATATTATCGGAACTTTAACAATTTAAGCCTCAATAGGCCAATGTTACTTTCAGGTAACCTCCAATCTGAACATGTCGCAGCAGGGATATAGTGTTCAAACAACGATATTATCCGAAAGTTAACACTTTAAGAACCTGTAGCTCAGTGTTACTTTCAAGTAACCACCAATCTGATCATGTTGTAGCTGGCGAAATGATTCAAACAACGATATTATCGGAACCTTAACACTTTTAGCCTCTGTAGGCCAGTGTTACTTTGAGGTAACTTCCAATCTGAACATGTCGCAGCAGGGGAAAATGTTCAAAGAACGATATTATCGGAACCTTAACAATTTAAGATTCTGTAGGCCAGTGTTACTTACAGGTAACTTCCAACTGAACATGTCGCAGCAGGGGAAATGGTTCAAACAACGGTATTATCGAATCGTCAACGATTTAAGCCTCTGTAGGCCAGTGTTAGTTTCAGGTAACGTCCAATCTGAAAATGTCGCAGAAGTTGAAATGTTACAAACAACGATATTATCGGAACATTAATAATTTAAGCATCTGTAGGCCAGTGTTACTATCAGGTAACGACAAATCTGAACATGTCGCAACAGGGTACATTTTACAAACAACGATATTATGGGAACATTAACTCTTTAAGCCTCTGT
>Ga0268261_10003638_pt1 | contig 11367 bp, 8 predicted proteins | sample TergutNc150P1_FD_190353 | JGI IMG/M metagenome (GOLD analysis project Ga0268261, IMG submission 190353) | Nasutitermes corniger P1 segment gut microbial community from laboratory colony in Florida, USA - Nc150 P1 (SPAdes) (version 2) | ecosystem: Host-associated > Arthropoda: Insects > Digestive... | reverse complement strand
AGTACATCTTCCATCATTTGTTAAAATGCTACCCAAATATTTAAAAGATTCCACATTCTCCAGTTGTTTTTGGTCTACGATAATTTTTACTGGCAATGGTTGTCTTGAAATTCTCATTACTTTTGTGTTTTCCACATTCATTTCCATTCCATAGCATCTTCCAATTTCAATTAGTATATCAATCATGTCCTGTAGCACCGTTTCTTCCTTAGCCAATAACACAAGGTCATCTGCATATTTCACAGTGTGAATAATTTGCCCGCCTATTCTGAAGTCTCTAAAACCTTCCAAAGCTTCCTCGGTAAGGCATTCGCTGCACAAGTTGAACAGAATTGGTGATAAATAGCATCCTTGTCTAACTCCTCTTCTAATCTTCACACTTCTTGTCTCCCCTCGGTTCAGTCGCACTTTAACACTCTGAGCCATGTACAAGTTGCTAATCAATCTTCTTTCACGCTAGTCAATACCAGTTTCCTTTAGGATCTGCATTAATATAGTCCAGTTGACTCGGTCAAACGACTTCTACCAATCTATGAAGCAAACATTTTGTTCCTCATCTATCTCCAAGGTTCGTTCTGATATTATTCTCAGCATCCCAATTGCATCCCTATTTCCTTTTCATCTTCTAAATCCAAACTGATCTTCTCCGAGAACATCCTCAATTTTCTTTTCAATCCTTCTAAGTATTTTTGCTGCTATCTTTGTTGTATGTGCGATAAGGCTGATTGTGCGATGGTCGCTGCATTTTGTAGCTTGCGGCTTCTTCTTGAAGGTAATCATTGTAACTTTCGTGAAATCCTTGGGCCACTCTCCAGTTTCATAAATGGTGTTGATCAATTTCGTCATTATTTTCAAACCACCTTCTCCCATTAACTTGAGCACATCTCCAGGCACATAATCATCTCCTGTAGCCTTCTTATTCCTCATTTCCACTTCACCTTGCAAAATATATGGGCCCTTCTCGTCTGCATCTACTTCCTCTTCAGGTTCGACTTCTAGGGTTTTCGGTCGATTAGGTCGATCGTGTAGTTCCGTAATATAATTCTCCCAAATTTTCAGCACTTGACTTTGCTCTACTATTCTATTTCCTTGGGAGTCTTCGATGCCAATATTTTGGATCGCTTGGGTCTCCTTCCAGCCTAGTACTTTTGTCTTCATGTACATCAAATCATAACGCCCTGTTCTTTGAAATTCCATAATTTCGTTACATATGTTCTCAAGATATTCCTTTTTGGCAGTATCTGTGGGTCTTTTCAATTTGTTCCTCAGCCTCCGGTAGTTTTTCCTGCTTTCTTCAGTGTTGACACACTTCCATTTCCTTCTTTCATCCATTTTAGTTTTCATTGCCTGTGTAATCCACGGTTTTCTTGCTCTCTTCTCGGCTTTCCCAGCCAGATCACTGAGAGTATCTAAGACACATTCCTTTATATTGTTCCACTGCACTTCAACATTCCCACTGTCACAAAAAATTGCATTGAGTTTCCCTTCTAGAGTATCCTGCACTCTTTGTTTTTGAGTATATAATTTCTCCGAATCCCATTGTGGTCTTCTCTTTTGGAACCTTATGATTTTCTTCAATCTGGTGCAGATCTTGGCAACCAGCAAGTTGTGGTCAGAGTCAATATCTGCCCTAGGCAGTGTCTGCACATCTTTCACACTGTTTCTGAATAGATGTTTTATAAGTATGTAGTCCAACTGATGTCGACTTCGATCTCCTGGTGCCTTCCATGTGTACAGTCGTCTATTAGGCTTCCTGAACCATGTGTTGGTTTCAATCAGTCCATTTCTTTCACAAACGTTGATAAGAATTTGACTTCTGTGATTCTTTCTTCCTAGGCCATGTGGTCCAATAATGTTCCTTTATGGTTTATCTCCAACAACACTATTCCAGTCCCCCATTATAATGATGTTTTTGTTACCCTTCCCATGCTCTTCAAGAATAACTTCAATTATGCCATACAACTTTTCCACTTCATCATCTTCATACTCCGATGTTGGCATGTACACTTGCATCATCAAAATATTTATCGGCTCTGCCTGTAGTTTAATAGCGATGATTCTGTCATTATAAACAATCTTCTTAACAACACTTCTCACTACACATTTATGCACCACTATTGCTACACTTTTTTCAGCCCGTTCACCCCCAGAATAATACACTGTATAATCACCACTTCTTATTTCACCTTGTCCTTTCCATTGTACCTCACTGACACCTAGAATAGACACCTCGTTCTTCTGCATTTCCTTTTTCAAATTTTCCAATTTGCTTCCTCGATTCAAAGTTCTCACATTCCACGTTCCAGTCTTGTAGCTGTGCTGTTCATTCTTCTTTCCTTTGTAATCCTTCCTATAAAAGTGGGACCTGCTGCTGGATATTTCCCCTAGAAATATCCCCCCCCCCGGAGATCTGAATGGGGGAGTAGTTTACCTCCGGATTATTTTGTCTCTAGAGGAAGCATCTCGCATGTGTATCTCTGTTTTTGGAAAAAGACTATCCAGGAAAAGTAATAATGTGGTAGTATTTCCATTTGCTTTCCACATCGCAGTACAGCAGCCGTACAAACCACTCTGGTCACGCCTGTTGCTATACGATCTTGAACCATCTCAAGCATCATTTGCTCTGCGCTTCAAGTCGTTACTGATAACGCTGCTTCCGCCATCAGAGGAATTTTTATCGAAGTTTCCTTCTTCTAGGTATCTCTCTTCGTCTGGTTCCTACCCTCTTGACCTGTTCGGCTTGGGAGACCCTGCTGGTAGCAATGCTAGCGCCGGCTTAGCTCCCAGGGTTACTGGAACTCACGAGCCCCTCCACCACGACTAGGTGTAGATGAAAAGAAAAACGTGTGCAAAATTTGTTTCCTTAACTTCACATCCCCTAATTGGTGCAAACGTGTTTTTAATTTCTGTAGGTGAATAATTTACCTAGAAAGCACAAAGAATGGTTACAGGAATTAAAAAATTACAAATACAAAGGAAGAAGAAGACAGTGTTTATCCCTGACAAGGCTCACAAACAAAATCTTCCTCCATACCAACTCAAAGTCCGTGCGCCCATCTGAAATATTTCGCACATCGTATCCACTCTTCTACATTGTGGTCTTCAGAAAAACGACCAGTACAGAACACACGATCAGCGTCTTGTTCCTCTTCTTCTGTCGAATCGTCAGCGAAAGGAACAGTCAGGTCAGTGTCCGAATCTGATGGAGTGTCAGACGGAGTTGGATCCCGCCAAACCACTGTCTTTCGTCTTTTTGAAGGACGAAGAAGAGCATTCGACCAAAGGCGATTAGTTTTGGATTTAGTGGCCTGATTTATTTTCTTTTTCTGAGTTGCCCAAACAAAATCTCTGTAAGATGAACTCTTTATTTTATTTACTGTTCCACCACGAGGATTTGGTTGTAGGTTGAGGCTTGGCACATCGCTGATATCTGATGCACGGAAAGCCTCAGCAAAAGTGAAGGACAAAAAATTAACAGAATTGAATTATGGCTGATCGCTGGTCTTCACCAAAGTAGGACGGTTCACACGAGCAGTTTCTGTGTTCTTTGAGGCTAGAGGAAAATCGTGTGGTTTGAAAGTATTCTTCTCACAAGGAAAGAGAGCTGTGGCCCGAAAGCCTTTAACCGCTATTTAGCCTGCTGCAGCTCGCTTGTATGCATTGCCGAATTGTTCGCCAATTGGGTAGACGGTGACAACTCGCCCTCCCTAGGTTTTAACGGAGCTATATTTCAAATTTTTTGGAGTAGAATATTTTCAGGGACTCCATGAAAGCTTTATCCAAGGGTACATTTTGTGACTATTGTGAGGTGTGAGGCAAATGATGTCAACATGATTCTCTCGAGCTAAAGTAATGACCTCCCGGTTCCTTGTGTGTGAATAGTGCCCGTCCGGTACCTATATAACAGGATCTTTTTTGAAGACTATGTTTGATGAAATGAAGAAACATCTGAGTGAATATTTCGCTCTGTATCCACCCCGAGAAATGGCACGAGCGGATTGATCCAGGCGGTGTGCCATTCATCAGTTCTGGTTTCATATATCTTCTTGGAAATACAAGTAACGGAGGAATGAATTGTCCAATTGGACTAATACGGTTGACGACTGTCACAGGAGATCTCCGTTCTGTGGACTGAACAGAAGATATCTGACGCTTGCCTTTCAGTCCTAATATTTTCGTGTGTTTGTGCTGTACAATAGTGATGCCCGTTTTGTCGCAATAGTAAAGTCTTGCAGGATTATGTTGAATGGTGTACATAACAGGTTCGTAGATTTAAAAATACCAAGTTACTGATTCAGAGGTGAAACCCCTCGCTTTTGAAAGTGAAGAACTTTAGGGGTTGTCACTGAAATTTCATGAAGACGACGTAGGAAAGCTTTCAACCACTCCCTTTCAGTCTTTTCATATCTCTTGCAAAATTGGTGTTTAATTCCTATTCTCACAGCAAGACAGCGAGACACATGACGTCTGCCATTGTCAAGCCCCAAAACTTTCTTTTCACCAAAAGACAGTGTTCAGCCAGATCAGTTTCTCCTTCACAAGGCAAAACTTGCTTCCTACCCAGTTTTGTTTTATTTCTTCATTTGAGCTTTCCTGCCGCTCTTTAAAATAACTCTGTGGTGTTACTTATGGTAAGATGAATAATCTGGACGCTTTGTAGCTGCCCATTTCCTTGTTCCTACTAGCCTCAATAGCTGCCTTCATCCTTTCGGGGTCCCATTTTTTCCTTCGAGTCACCTATAATATTATATAACCCAGAAGGAACAATTCACAACGTACTGACTTCCTAATATGGGCAGTCCCATATTAGGCTCTTCAGACCGCCCCATAATAGGTGAACACAAGTACTCGAGAAAATGGGCGAATAAAACCAAAGGACCTAAATTTGTAAAGATTACATTTAACACAGGACTGAGCATTAAAATAATTAAGAAAAACAGCTTAGTTTTAACTGCTCATGAGTCACAGTTTAGCGATAAGCAAACATTTCACATCGCACCGAAACAAAGACACCCACTCAGTCCCAAAGTCTTGGGCAACTGACCGTATGTGATGTGATTACAATTAATAACCTTATCTGCTTAATGATTTACGTTCTTAAGCACACAGCGCAGCAGCCTGTAATGAAATAATGCACCTCCCTATATTAGGAAACCTCCCCATAGTAGGCGACTTTCCCCTATCTGTGAGAAATAGTTCCTTCACCTAGCCAAAATACTGTGGGAGTCTACAACCAAATCACCGTTGTCATCCTTCACTATATTAGGTCTAGGCTGGTAACCATTATTAAAGTCATTGATGCCCCTATACAAGTCCCTAATATTTTTTTTTTATCTTTCTGTTAGTTTCAAGTTCCTCAATTTTAGCTTTCAGGCATGTCTTCTTTTTGTTCCTGAAATGTCTGCTTAGCATCGCGTCGTACATTGTGGAGATTATCTACATTTTTTTTGCTTGGGTCATGTATCCACTGCATTTAAGCCTGCTTCCTTTTATCTAAAAAATCTAAACATTCTTAATCAAATCATGCGTTATGCTGCTTCAGTTCGTGCAGACCTAGACTCTTTTTAGCTGAGGTTTTGAGGTTCTTTCTCTTCAATATTCTCCCAGGCCCTAGTTATGTAGTCGACATCACTTGAGTTCTCCAAAGCTGCAGACCTGTTTGTAATCTCAATCTGATACTGTTTCCTAACATCCAGCACATTTAGCTTCCTCAGATTAAATCTTTCCCCATCAGACCTCTGCGCTGCTTGTTTACTTACTGCCAAGCTTTCCCTAACTTTTGCAACCACCAGATATTAATCAGTATCAAAGTCAGCTCCCCTAAAACTTCGTACATTTAGCACGGCCGAATGCCATCTCCTATCTATCAATATGTGATCAATCTGGTGGTAAGTCTTCCCATCAGGAGAGGTCCAGGTGTACTTATGAATGTTTCGGTGTGGAAAAATCGTGCTCTTAACAACTAAATTTTTTGATGTGGCAAAGTTTACAATTCTAACACCATTATCATTACTATCCTGATGTAGACTCTCCTTACCAATTGTCGGTTTGAAAATATTCTCTGTCCAAACTTTTGCATTCAAATCTCCAAATACATTTTTCATATGGTACTTACGAAATTGATTTAAAAAACTGTTCTAATTCCTCGTAAAGACTGTCTTTTGAATCATCACTTTTCTCTTCACTTGTTGCATGCACATTTAGAACAATGATATTACACCAGCGACCTCTCAGAACTATATATGTCACCCTATCGCTAACAAACTCTACTCTCTTAACTGCTGATACTATTCTGTGGCGTACAAAGAGTCCTGTTCCCAATTGATGATTCTCATTTCCTTTTCCATAAAAAAAAATTATAATCCCCCGCTCTTACTATACCCTCTCTGTCCCACCTAACCTCCTGCACACCCACTATATCTAATTTATATCTAGCCAATTCCCTGACTGCTGCTGTAAATGAACCTGCCCTATACAGGCTCCTAACATTCCAAGTACCAAACCTCATGTCCCTCTTTCGTTGCGTTGGTCGTACCAAAGTATCAGTCCAGGTCCGAGGCTTTGTCTATGAATATTTCGTAACAAAATGCGTTTTAACAGGGAGGAGTTATTAGCACCTCGCCCAACCCCCAAGCTGGAGGACCTCCCCTTGTCGGCTGTCCGCGACTGCTTATTCAATATATTCGCAGCTACCCACCATATCGGATGCCGTTCCTCCTCCGCAACCTGAGGACGCTCATGCCGTGGTGATAGAGACCCAGTTATCACATGCATTGTTTTTTATTAATGAAACATTATAAAATATGCTGGATGATTCACACAGGCATATAAATTAGAAAAATTATAACTGCTTGTAATTTATATAAAAAAAACTTAATGCCAACGTAGCCCAGACAGAAAAGGAAACCAGGAATTAAAAACGGCAAAAGAAGAAATATTTTAATTTGGTTTCAGGAGCAAAGTAAACACGTATACATATGCTACACTTTTCAACATCTACCATTTATGCTAAGATAACTTGACTCATAAACTCTTGGTAAAATAAAGCTGACTCTATTTTTGGAAATTCTTTGTAAATATAGCCGGCGCGATCCAAAAGTTCCAACTCCGTAGAAAGGGGGAGCTGTCAGGGTGGCCACGCAAAGTAGTCCCAGTAAATCACAGCGAAAAACCTCAGGATGAATAGAAACATGACTTAGATGAGTTCAGAGACTTCTGAACTCAGATATGCAATTGTTTCTATATAAAATTACAGTATTGCGTGAGTTACTCAACGCAACAGGGACAAAATCTGAATTTCACCATTTGAAAAACACGTGAACACCGTGTACATAACACACACTAATGTTTATTTTAATTTGGATGGAATCGTCAATAAGTGAAATATTCGACTGTAAGTTAGAGAATAACCACGTCAGATTAATAAACACAGAATTGCTGCCGAAGACGTTGTGTAAGGGTTGTCGGAAAATTTTCTTCACTAACACGCTTAAATCTGATCGTTTTTCGGCAATGTTAATGAAAAGAAGTCTTGCCGCAAATTTTGCTATTGGAACGTCAAAGCGTACCTAGTGGTTTTTCCAATATGTAGCCAGTCCTAACACAGTTAATGTGGTTCTTGACTTCCTTCACAAAACCCTTCGCTTCATATAGCTGCTTACTATATGGAACTCCTATGGCACGAAATTAAAATTTTGTTGTCAATTGTTTTGCCCGTGAGACCATGTCCCGCCGAGTCTTGTCTTGCATAAAGACGAATGTGCCAACAATTTGTAGCAACTTTTAAAGTTATGTGGGAGTCATTCTGACGGCATTTATGGATCCTTGTCTGTCTTTTGTTTGCAAGTCGTTTATAATGCATTGACATCGCCCGTGCCTCAGCCGATATATAATGAGTTTTTCATGCCCGTAGTCGTCCAGTTATTCTGCTTGTTGCACTGCCGCTATTTCTAGGGTAAAAATATTTTTAGCAGCGTACGAAAACACAGCCTCCTCATTCACTCCCTTATTATTTACTGATTTCTTTTAGCTTAATGCATCTGCCTCGTGTGGACAAAATACTTCGTGTATGTTATGGGCTGATTTATATAGAATTTACAAAACCAAATTTATGGGCCAACATTTCGATGCATCCTCTGAAAGAATTTTTTGAGTCATCTAGTTTTATCTACATATAGGACCAACAAGTCTTCGACGTTCTGAACTGCTTACCAGCTGATGTAATGCCTCCTGCTAGAACCGTGGAAATGTATGTGAACTTATCTACAGTATAAACGTATCTCTACATACTGTTATGTTTTGCAGCCTGCTTCTATCTGCAGAAATGTAATAATGGGAGACAGAGTTGTGCAAAACTGAAAAAACTAGCTATAGCGAAAAAAGTAAATTGAGGAATTATAAAAATTAAATAACTGTATGATTTTTAGGAAAATATAAAATAAAATTACGACAACAGTCCAAATACGAACATTTTGCTTTGGAAAAAAATAACTGAAACGTGGCATAGAACATTTGTATGTTAAGGGATTTAAAAATAGTTTACCAAACAGTTAATTCCTTCGGAACTAGAATCTGAGTTTCTCAAAGTAATGAATATGGAGATCGCGATCTTTGCGATATGATTGCTTGTAGTTTTGTAGAGTGGTAATCATTCTTCGAAAACTTTTGGTCATCTTCACGTACAATAATATGACGCAACGTACGTAGGTAGATAAATATTACCGGGGATTAGAGGAAATTCCTGCTTCCTCCTTCAGGTTTCTGCCTGTAGTGCCGTGTAGATTGATAAGAGTATATGGGTACCAAAGACCCTGAAAGATTTACCTACCAAACTATACAGCGTCACAAACAACAATACCGTGATCTCCTCAGTTTTAATGCCTTGATGCATTACGCCTGTGAACCTCGCCCTTAGAATTAACGCGAGAAATTGACCTCTGGTGTTGCACGTAAGATATGTGGTGTTACACGTGAGAGGAAACTTTCGCGAGTCCTATTGAGCGTATCAAGCGACGATGTTTAGACGTGTGAGTAAATCCTAGCGAGCTGGCTCGCTGCGAGAGCTCTGAGAGCAACGGACCTGCGAGACGTCTCAGAGTACGAAGTTTCCGTTTACACGTGCGAGTGAACATCTTATCGTTAGAGATCAAGAACACGGCGGCGGTCGCGTCAGCTGATTGTGAACAGGAGGAAACGAAGTGAGGAAGTTCACTAACATTCAGCCATTTATTAGACATGGCTTGCTTGCGGGAAGCAAAGCTACGGCTGCTGTGTATATAGCTTTAGCAACTAATTAGAGAATGAAAGTGAAAAAAAAAGTGCTAGGTTAAGGACTGGGTAAAAAGGCGTTACCAAATGGGGATCATACACACAGCTGGTAAGTGAACTGCAGCTTGAAGACGCTCAGCAGTTTAGAAATTTTACAAGAATGGCAGCTGTGGAAGTTCAGAGCCTTGTGAACATGATGGGCCCCGTGATTGGCAAGCAGGATACACGCATGAGAAACGCAGGTTCAGTGGAGGAAAGGGTGATAGTAACACTGCGCTCTCTGGCAACAGGCAAGTAACAAACTTAATTTTAATTTGTTGACATTCTAATTCCGTGTTGGTTCCAATGATTATAAGTTTTTAATGGATTACTTACATGTTCCATGTGATTCGTACCGCAGTCTGCAGTACTTATTTCGCATACCCGCGTGTAAATCTGAAGTATAGTAATGGAAGTAAGCAGAGTCCTTTGCAATGTTCTAAAGGGTGAATATCTAAGGTAATACAAATAGAAGTGCAGTGTTTTCTTGACTGCATCTTTTAATAAACCAGTGTTTTTGGTATATTTGTTCAGGTAGAACACAGTAACAGAAAATTACTCTGTAAAGAGACAGGAAAAGTAGGCCTACATTGAGCCAAACAAGTACCATCTGTTTATTTTGTACAATGACCAACAAATGCACAATTAAATGACAAATTATCACACTCCTCCTACATGTTTCGACACTACTGTGTCATTCTCAGAGAGCTCGTAGTTAATACCTTGCCAGGTTACTCAAGTATGTCAACTGCATTTGACATACATATAGGAAGAGTGTGATAATTTGTCCATTAATTGTGCATTTGTTGGTCATTGTACAAAATAATAAAAGAGGCACTGTAAAGGTATTAAAAAAATAGGTACCATCTGTACTTCTAAATGAACAATTAAGGAATAAAAAAAGATGGCTCATGCCTTTTAACAATATACATCAGCTAAATACAAAAGCTATTTTATGTTTAAAATAATCATTCTTGGAATCTTCCCTAGCATTAGAATAATTCCATCCACTGAAGTTCAGATACAAAGTAGAATATGTTTCCCCAAAACCCACTATGTTGTGGCAAAACAAAAGATGGTCTTTAATTCAAATAAATCACCAACAAGATGCAACAATTTTCCAGTTTGTTATCCTGACGTTTATTTACAGCTCAACGCGTTTCGGGCGTTTTCCCGCCCATCATCAGGAGTTCAATGACTACGGTTGCAGCCTCTGGTTTTACCTTCGTATCATGGTAACAATCGTGCTGTGTTCATGGTCGGACCGGTCTTTAAATCTTGTACATCTGTAATTATATGCCTATTAGGCTGCATTAGTTATCCCTTGTTATGGTAAAACTATAATGAAAAATTACAGGCCTCTTTCATTGTTAACTGGTGGTATAAAACACTTGACAAGGCTAAATGAAAAGCATTTATGGAGAGGTGTTAGGAATATAATGCAAATACCAACATGAAATGTGTAGATTTTAGATAGGCATATGATTGTGTACTAACAGAGAAGTTAGACTGCCTTATTGACATTTGGAATATCAGCCAAAATTCTAAAGTTGGCAAAAATCACCATAAGATACATGTACAGATATTATTGTCACAAGAGAAGGGATAAAGCAGGGTGACGGACTGGCCCCACTCCTTTTCGGCTTAGCACTGTTGTATGTGATAAAACATTTTAACTTAGAACAAATAATACAATAGCATGTGTTAAATCATTGCAGGTCATGGCATGTATTGCACAGCATCAGCCCAAGAAACTAATGTAGCCAAAACAATAGGACTGCTAATAAATGGAAAAGAAACAACAGTGAGGGCAAAGGAACATAGGACGACCGAGGAAGAGATGGGCGGACCAACTTCACCTGGAGGATTAAGGAACAGGCAACACGCCTAAACCCCCTTTTCGAACATGATGATGATGATGAAACAACAGTGGTTATTCAAAGTTGTAGACCTACAGAATTTGTTTCCAATGTGATAACTGGTGGAGGACTTTCAGTCTGGGATAGATATGGAGACAAGTTTCATGAAGTGAAAATAATTAATCTGGTAAATAAAACCTAC
>Ga0268261_10003637_pt1 | contig 11368 bp, 6 predicted proteins | sample TergutNc150P1_FD_190353 | JGI IMG/M metagenome (GOLD analysis project Ga0268261, IMG submission 190353) | Nasutitermes corniger P1 segment gut microbial community from laboratory colony in Florida, USA - Nc150 P1 (SPAdes) (version 2) | ecosystem: Host-associated > Arthropoda: Insects > Digestive... | reverse complement strand
GTCTATTAATAAATGAAAATAAAACGAAATATATGATGTGCACGAGAAAACGATACAGAGAAAACAAATTGGAAATAGATAATATGAGTTTTGAATCAGTTCAATCCTTCAAGTATCTTGGATCAACTGTTAACCAGAATAATACAATTGAAGAAGAAATTAAAGAAAGGATAATAGCAGGAAACAGAGCCTTCTATGCAAATCAAAAAATGTTCCAAAACAAATTATTATCAAAGAAATCTAAATTAAAACTGTACTGGACATTAATCAGACCTGTTGTAACATATGCTTGTGAAACATGGGTTTTAAAAGAAAACAGTATTGATATTTCTCTTCGTCCTGCTGCAAGTGTCCACGAACACTTCTAAAGATATGGCTTTGAATTCAAAATGACAGACTGAACAGATGATACTGCTGAATTGATATGTGACGAGGATTCTGACCGTGAGTTTCTGTGTTTGACCAACCTGACAGTGGCATTTATGATAACTAATATACAATCAGAAAGAACAGCCAGTAACATTCCATCAAAGGGTTTACAAGTGGGATCAAAAGAGAAACAGAGGGAGAAGGGTGTCCAAGACTACAATAAGGACAAAAGTCCTGAGAGTTACGACACTACCTCCACATGTCTCCAGGCAATTTGGCTTAGAGAAAACAGACAAGTGGTAAAAACTCCATGATATATCAGTTAACTGGTGATAAAACTGGCAACAGACAAAACGTCTTTGCGTCTTAGACATGATGGTTCTGAACAGCTTCCTCCTCTGGACTGCATGTGGGACCAAAATGACACACAGTTTTCCATTTCTCCCTCTTGCCGAATTTGCTTTAAACTGAGACTGGTGTATCACCTAGTGATGGCAAGCTTTCAAAATCACAAAACATCTCAATAAACAGGTATGTAACAAAAAGGACCTACACTGCTAAGTTTTTCACAGTACAGTACCAAGTAAACTCACAGAGACCAGCATACGGCATGCTAGGCCATTCACAAGTATTTTCAGAGACCAGCACATGGTCCCATAGGACAGTAAAGGTAAATTATTATTCTACAATTTCTTTATCACTTACTATCATATTAATTCTATCCTTTATTTCATTTCCAGATTCACCATTAAAAACAGTTCTTAACATATAAACTACAAACTCGATCTACAGATATTCTATAATACTAAAACCTTCAATCTGTCTACACTCAGGGGAAAGAATTTCTTATATGTATGTGTGTGTGTGTGTGTGTGTGTGTGTGTGTGTGTATATATATATATATATTAACTGCAATTGGGTTGTCACCCAGTGGCAGTAGTACAGTACACATTTACACACAAACAATACATGGAACAACACAAATAACAACAGAACAACACAAATAACAACTAATTTGAAAGAGTGCAGAATGTGCCCTGACTTTGCGAGTTTTACCCTAGCATTTGCCTTATAACTGAAGAAAAAGCACAGAAAAACCTCAGTCAGAGTACAGTATACATATTACCAAAACACCCACACATTACAAAACCTATACACACACACACACATGCCCACACATTACAAAACCCATACATACACACACACCCACACATTACAGAACAATATAAAACCACCACAGCACAAATTAAAACAAAAACACAGTACAAGATATACCCAAATAAAACAGTCACAATATAACCAAATACCCGCAGTATAAAGTCACCCTAATGTACACAGCACCTTTATCCACAAGAACTTCACCGTAACTCACTTCACTTCACTTTAAAATAAAATCACTTCACATAAATCATGTCAGTTCACCCCACATCCCTACACTTCACATCATTTATTTACACTCAATCCCCACTTGAATTCCCTTGCTTGTAACTATATTGTTAACCCTCTTTCTAAATGTGTTTAGTTTACAGGGGAATGGCCTAAAACCGGCAACTACTCTACAAAGTCTCCTAAAAATAAAACAATATACTATAATTGCAAACTCAACAAAAAATAACCTTATATTAGGTAAAAACTAGAACTTTCAAGGCAATATTCTTGCACACCTTTAGGATAACTAGATTATATATGATTTAAAAATTACAATGATAACATGTATCCTTACGAATTTTTACCATTTATGTAAAAATGAGATCTCATTTCTTTTTATAGAAATTAATGTTGCAAATAACCTCCCAAGTACAGATATGCATCGCTTAACGACGGGGATACATTCTGAGAAATGTGTCATTAGGTGATTTCGTCATTGTGCAAACGTTATAGAGCGTACTTATACAAACCTAGATAGTATAGGCTACTAAACACCTAGTCTATATCGCTCATTTGCGACAAGAGTGTTACAACTCAAAATATGGCATTTTTTAATTACTCGTCTAGGGATGAATGTTTGCAGTTGCACTTTTAACAGGTAGAGGGTCAGAATGTAGTTTGCAAATCTCACCGCTGGAGAGCAGGTGTGTCATCGTTGCACTCACACAAAATTATAGCACTTCAAAACCTTTAAAAGCTTCTCCTGAAAAATCACAGATTTTGAGTTGTAACACTCTTGTCACAAATGAGTGATATGGTACAGCCTATTGCTCCTAGGCTACAAACCTGTACAGCAAATTACTGTACTGAATACTGTAGGCAATTGTAACACAATGGTAAGGGTTATAATATTATGTTATATTTTTTTCATTGACATAATCTTTCTGGCCACACTATGGCCCTGGGGCTGACTCAGCCTCTAACAGAAATGAGTATCAGGAATATTTCCTGTGGGGTAAAGGCGACCGGTGCGTAGGGATGACAACCTTCCCACGTTCATGTGCCAACTGTCTTGAAAACTGGGAGCCTCAACCTCCTGGAACCCTCAGGGCCTGTCCAGGCCAGTAATGGGATTGCTTTACCTTTATTATAATATTATAATCTTATGGAACCACTGTTGTATATGCGGTTCATCATTGACCAAAACATCGTTATGCGGCCCATGACTGTACATTGTTTATTTTTCCGTAGTACCTGAAGATGGCCAAGTCAGGTGTACATGTTGTAATGAATAATAAGTACTGACAAATTTTAGTTGTGAATTTAGAGTCATTTTTAATTTAGCTGAAAATATGTCATGAAGAATGAAACACTTTACAGCCAATAAGCTCTTCCCATAAATCTTACGATTTTTACAATCTACATGCAGTAACAGAGAAAACATGATAAAATTGTTTGAAAAGAACTGAAGTAAAGATTCAAGCCTTCTGGGATGTCAACTGTCAGCTGGTAAATAGTTACTAATGTTGCACAGAATTGTAATGGCTTCAACAGTCAGTAATTACATACCAGGAGACACAGCATAACATCCTGGAAGACCTGTACCTTCAAAAACACTGCTGCTGCATACTAATGCAACAGCATACACCACTCCCCCATACTAACATATGTGGTCACAAAAGTGGCTGTATAATTAAAGATGATCATGATTAAATACATACAATTGGAAATGATGTAATAACAGACAGCAACATCTCCAGAGCAGACTCTCGTCCCGACTGGACTTCATAGTTCAGCTGAGAAATGTAGAAAGCCAGGTGATGCTCCAGCTTCTTGCCTAGAGGGTAGTTCAGAAGGAACTGATGGAATACCTACAAGCAGTACAAGAAACACCGTAGCATTATTTCTTCAAAGTACAAATAAAGCAGTTGTTTTGTATTGAAGTGTAATGAGATAAAACCACTAAAGGCTAAAAATAATATGAAATGAAAGACCAACAGTTGTCACTAGTTCAATTTTATTCATATATCGTCAGATCTCTAAATGTTTCGGGCCCACAGGCCCATCTTCAGGAGAGTTCACACAGTTGTTCACACAACCATTGGTTCAGTGTCTATACCGTTCAGGTCGCGTGCTCCGTGTGTTGTGGCCGGTCTTGGTGACTGTTCTCTACTCTACTCTACTCTTCATTTCATATACTGAAAAGATGCATGGTACAAAAAACTTAAAATTTGCTAAAAATAATGTTAAGTCAATAAGATGGCTTGCAACTGCAAATTCAGTGGCTAATTTCACAAGCAGACCTACAGTGTTTAACATTCAATGGAAGCTGCATAGGGGTCTGCTTAGAATACCAAGTAAGAAAATGTAGAACCTAGGTGCATGAAGTAAAAGGAGAAAGGTAAAATATGACTTCAACTTAAGTAGCATATGAATGAAAGTTCTGTACATGAATTTTACTTCAAAAACCAACCACACACTCTGAGTTTGCTTCTGGTAGCTTTGCATAATGTTCCTAGTCACCCAGATTTCAAAAGGAAAGAGCTGGGCACTGTATACTGGAAGAAAGAAAATAAAGCCATGACTGGAAGAAATGATGCCAGTGAACAATAAACATCTTGTTTGAATCACAAAACTGTGAAATGAGCTGCATCGCTGGTGAACGCAGGAATAACTGTTCGTAAGATTACAATTACAACACAAATACAGACTTTTGTTGCAGGACTTTCTTGAGGTAATGTGTTTTCTTATATTGTGACCATCATATTTCATGTGCTCATGAATTTTAAAGTTACCTGTCGTGCCTGTAGACGAATGTGGGAAAATTCTGAAGTGATACTAAGTTTTGCCACCTTGTTCATAACATCGTGTATTTCAGGGGCCACAAGCTTGCGGGCTAACACAGCCTTGAGCAGGGCAAATGCAGTTGCTTGGCGGTTTAAGTCATACATATCTTGTTCTGCATACAACAAAAGGGTCTTCACTTGTTCAGCCCCCATAACATGATATTTGACATCTCTCACCAGCACTGCTACCACCTGAAATTCATATGCACTCTCATTACATACATTATGCATTTATTTATAAGTATTATAAATAACAAACATAAAATATATAAAAGTAGTGAATCAAAACAGCTTTACATTCTGTAAGTATGATCAAAAAAACTTCTTTATTCTGTTAACACAACTTATTAATAAACAATTCTTCATTGTTGACAATTAATTTAGATGTATGTTTTGGCTTTGTAGTAAAGCCATCCTCGGGCTAACCAATGTAAAACAGGTATAAATACAGAGCGATTCAGTAGGAAAGATCATTATTTTGGGAGGTGATAGTATCAGTCATTGTGAGGAGAAAATTTCATATAAACATGCATCTAATTCTGAATGGTTACTGAGATAGAGTTGTTTGAATCTACAAATACAAAAGCATTGTGAACAGTAATAAAGAAAGAGATTATAAATTTAATTTTAATTTGATGTTTAAAGGACAAATTTATTACATAGCAATGGCAAATTTGTTACAGTTCTCAAAAAAGATAAAAAATCCCATCAACCTCAAGGCACTTTGCAAAATCGTGTGAATATCATGTGCTTTTCATCTGAGTTTTTGAACATTTGTTGTAAACTGCAGCAAATTTGTCATTTCTGTGTATCAAGTTTGTCATTTAAACATTAAATTAAAATTAAATTAACAATCTCTTTCTGTATTACCATTTACAATGTTTCTGTATTCGTTATTCAAACAGCTCTACCTGAGTTATCATTCGGAAACAGACACATGTTCATATGAACTTTTTCTCTCACAATGACTGATACTATCACAAACCAAAATATTGACCTTCCCTCTTGAATCACCCTGTATAAAAGTGACCTTGTATATCAAATTAAAATGGCAGTGAGATCTTCCCCCACACAAGTTTGTTACTTACTTTATTTACCTCTATGACTTTTGTGTTTATTATATTTAATTAAAAATTATAAATAAATGGGATTGTTTACCAATGATGTGTTGGTGAAATAAAAAATTTCTTTCAATTCAGTAGGAAGCACAATGAGATGCTACATACTAAGAATATAAAAGTATATTTATATATCTATGTAACAGACTGTCTTCATCTAAACCAACATTTAATGCACTTATTGTACATGTCACATAACATTACATTCTCCTACATGTTTCGGCACACGGTGTCATCCACAAGGAGCCTCATATTTAACTCTTCGATTTCCCATCACATCAACTGTTTGTAAACGCTTGTCCAAATGCAATGGCAGAATATGGTTTTCTCACTGATGCATTGTTTTTCAAGTTTGCAGAGGTCACTTATGATGAGTAAGTTAAAACCCACAGTCACGTAACACTTCCCTTTCATGTGGCATTTCCAAAGTCACTAGAACACTTACTTTGATGTGGCATGTATGCCGATGGTTGAATGATAATTAAATAACAAAATGCCTAAAAACTTTATGCTATTTATGTAGTAACATGTAACACGTGGAATGTGGATCAGTTGTTTAGCATCCGAAGTTGTAGAATATACATCCAACTCTAGATGTATATGCTATGATTTGGGATGCTAAACAACTTTTATACTCTGGATGTACATTCTCAACTTTGAATGCTAAACAACTGACATAACCAAGCCTGCATTCCACATGTTACAAGTTACAACAGTAGTGCCTCCCAGTGAGTTCTGACTCAAACTATGCCCTACCCAAGGAGACACTAACTCATCAAGTAGCTGTTATTTGCAAAGCTACACAAGTAAGACAGGGCTGAGTGGTTGTTCCTAAGTAGGAACTGTTTCCCATATAGGAAGCAACGAAAATATTTTGTCTACACTAGTGTTAGCATCTTGGCTTCTGAGGCTGAGTATACTTGTTCCACCTTGTTCATCTGTCTACTAACGTAAGCTCTAGGCCGCTCTACACCATTCTGTACCTAAGACAAGATGGTGGCGAGCATTACCTTTGAGGCATCCGTCTTAAGGATAAATGGCAAATCGAAATTTAGGTAGGCCAACACAGGGGTTGTACATAATCTGTCCTCCATATCCTCAAATGCCTTCTGTTGGCCTGGATCCCATATAAACTGTCAGTCCTTCCTAGTCAACTCTGTCAGTGGTTTTACCACCTCAGCAAAATCCGGCACTAGAATACTGTAAAACGAGGCTAGGCCCAAGAATGTCCTAAAGTCTTTAACATTCCCTGGGGCTGGATAGTCCCTCACAGCTTTTACCTCACCAGCTAAAGCTGAAATTCCAAATGCAGACAGCACAAATTCCAAATATTGTACCTGGGGTTGTACAAACACACATTTTCCTGGGTGAAATTGCAGAGTGGCCTTGTCAAACCTCTGCAACACACTTTCCAGTCAATGAGCATGTTTCTGCGCCAACTTGGAAAATATAATCACACCATCTATGAAGAACCAGCAATACATGCCTACTAGGTTTTTCAGGAACACGTCCATGAACCGCTGAAAGCTTGATAGTCTATTGGACAACCTGAATGGTAGTTTGTTAAACTCCACATTCTTAAATGGAACCAAAAAAAAAAAACAGTTCATTCCATATGTTCTCCTTTTATACTAATCTGCCAAAATCAAAGTAAAAGTCAAGGAGTGGATGTTGTCTCCTCAAATACTGGCAAAGGGTCTTTATCCTTTCTCCGTGCATGTTGTTACATTCACTTTTCATTACCAACTCATGCATTTATTAATCAAAATACTTTCACAGTTCACATTTAAAACTACACACGTTAAAATGTCTGTAATGTGTACTTAAATTAATTTAAAAAAACCCAACGTGTTTCGGTCAGTCCTCCGACCATCATCAGGGGTCAGTTCCCGTATTTTGCGCAATTACTACGTGTCAGCCTGCCTGCTTCGTTGCATTCCAGTTTGTGGCGGTATGTTGTCTGTGATATATAAATATCTATATTATAGTTTACGAAACGTGGTGATATGGGATATTGACTATTATACAAGAGGATGTGTGGCTTACCTGTGTGTGTATACCTGCGCTGTACCTGTAGGTGTGGTGTCTGGATGTGTACTGTCGTCTATGTTCTGTGGTGGTTGTGTGAGTTCGTAAAGTAGGTTGGGTTCATTCACCTGTTGTTCTGTGATAAGTTGGTCTTGTTGGCGGTACATTTGGATATATAGGTTTTCCCAGTTATTCATTTTCTGTCCTTTTCTGCATGGATGTATTAGTTTGAGGGTATTCTCCGCTGTTCCATATTCGTGTCTATTGTTCAAAATATGTGCTGCATATGCCGATGTTGTGTTATTAGATCTAATGTAGCGTATGTTTTCCTTGTGCCTGATGGTTATTGGTCTGCCTGATTGTCCCACATATTTCTTATTGCATGTGTTGCATTTTACTTCATATATTCCGCTTGGATTTTTGTTCTGTGTCTTTTCTGCCAGTTGTTGGTATAATGTATTTGTGGCTTTGAATACTATGCGAACTTCTGTATTGTTGAATAGATTGGTTACCTTTCTTATTATTGGACTATCGTATGTGAATGTTACCCATTTTTTCTGTACTTGCTTTTCTTGTGTTTCGTTTGTTTTAGATCGTTTGTCTCTATTCTTAGCTATTTCTTTCCTTTCCATGTCTATGATTTTGTGCATGGGAAAACCATTATACTGTGCTGTGCTGAGTATGTATTTCCATTCCTGTATTCTTGCCCTTTCTGTACTGGGTAAGGTTATCATTCTGTTTATGTAGTATCTGTATGCTGCATCTTTATGATCCTGTGGGTGGTTAGAGGTGTGTTGAATTGTGATGTTTGTGCTGGTAGGTTTTCTGTATATGCTTATTTCCATCCCATCTCTGCTTCTATTGATTGTCATATCTAGATAATTTATTGAGTTATTTGTATCCTCTGTAATTTTAAACTCTAAATGATCATCAATGCTATTCATGTTGTCCTTAATTGTTTCTTCGTTTATTCTGCTTGTGTCACATATGATGAATATGTCGTCGACATACCTTTTATAATAAACTATATTCTGTTTCTCTATCCAGTGCTTTATGTACCGTTCTTCTATTAGTTGCAAGTATATTTCAGCTAATGTTCCTGATGTGTGCGATCCCATTGCTATTCCTTTTTCTGGTTTGAAATATTGGTTATTATCCTGAAAGTAATTTTGTTCTATTATTACTTTTAACAACTGTAGTATTTGTTCCTTTATATCTGTGCATACTTTGTTTCTGTCCATCCAAATTGCTGTAGATTGAATTACCCCTGTTTTGGTAGGTTAACATATAGATCTTTGATATCTAGTGTAATCATTTTGTGATATTTTCCGATATATAGTTTCTGTAATTCCTGTACCATTTCATTGGAATTTTGTACCGTGTATGTGTTAGGCAAATTTACACACTCTTTTATTCTGCGATTCAAAAATTTTGCTATCTTGTATGAAGGTGCCTGTGTATTGTCAACAACCAGTCTGATAGGGTTATTATCTTTATGTTTTTATATATGCATTGATTTTTGGTGCTGTGGGCTTTATGTTTAACATGTATTTTGATTTATTCTTGTCTATTAGGTCCTTGCATTTTTGCATTGTTTGTTGTATCTGCCTTTGATAGGCATCTGTTGGATCCTTGTTTAACTTTATTATGTTGTTTTCTTGTATAAATGTGTCTATCTTTTGTCCCATAGTGGTTTTATCTATTATTACTATTGCCTTACTTTTATCGGCTTTGGCTATTGTCAAGTTATGTTGTAGTATTTTCTTTATCTGATTTATGTTGTATTGATATCTTTTGTGCATAGTGTTATGTCTGTTAGATTCTTTTATTTGCCTTATCTTTTTGGCAGCCATGTATCTAAACGTGTTTTGCATGTTACTTTGTAAGCGTCTGATTGCATTTTCGGTGTCTATTATTAATTCATTGATTATTGTTTTGGGTTCCGTTCTATTGCATATTGCGGTCCTGGTTTCAATGTGTTGTTCTGTTCTTTCGTGAATGTTATTTTGGACATGTTTATGACTCTATTGTTTCCTGTTTGTGGGTTCTTTTGGTTTGTCATACATATTGTGTTAGAGCATCTAGTTTTCGATTAAGTTTCTTGTATAATAAGTCCATATCAGCGTATAATTTTGAATCTATATTCTGTTGAACATATTGCCACATACCGTTATATTGTTATGCACACATCAACCAAAAGCTGTACAACATACATCTAGAATGTGCACAACAATATAACGGTATGTGGCAGTATGTTCAACAGAATATAGATTCAAAATTATACGCAGATATGGACCTATTATCCAAGAAACTTAACTGAAAACTAGATGCTCTAACACAATATGTAAGAATAAATGACAAACCATAAGAACACACACAAACAGGAAACAATAGAGTCATAAACATGTCCAAAATAACATTCATGAAAGAACAGATCAACACATTGAAACTAGGACTGCAATATGCAATACAACGGAACCCAAAACAATATATTAATGAATTAATAATAGACACCGAAAATGCAATCAGACGCTTACAAAGTAACATGCAAAACATGTTCAGATACATGGCTGCCAAAAAGATAAGGCAAATAAAAGAATCTAACAGACATAACACTATGCACAAAAGATATCAATACAACATAAATCAGATAAAGAAAATACTACAACATAATAACTTGACAATAGCCAAAGCCGATAAAAGTAAGGCAATAGTAATAATAGATAAAACCACTATGGGACAAAAAATAGACACATTTATACAAGAAAACAACATAATAAAGTTAAACAAGGATCCAACAGACGCCTATCAAAGGCAGATACAACAAACAATGAAAAATGCAAGGACCTAATAGACAAGAATAAATCAAAATACATGTTAAACATAAAGCCCACAGCACCAAAAATCAATGCATATATAAAAACATAAAGATAATAACCCTATCAGACCGGTTATTGACAATACACAAGCACCTCCATACAAGATAGCAAAATTTTTGAATCGCAGAATAAAAGAGTATGTAAATTTGCCTAACACATACACGGTACAAAATTCCAATGAAATGGTACAGGAATTACAGAAACTATATATCGGAAAATATCACAAAATGATTACACTAGATATCAAACATCTATATGTTAAACTACCAAAACAGGGGATAATTCAATCTACAGCAATTTGGATGGACAGAAACAAAGTACGCACAGATATAAAGGAACAAATACTACAGTTGTTAAAAGTAATAATAGAACAAAATTACTTTCAGGATAATAACCAATATTTCAAACCAGAAAAAGGAATAGCAATGGGATCGCCCACATCAGGAACATTAGCTGAAATATACTTGCAACTAATAGAAGAACGGTACATAAAGCACTGGATAGAGAAACAGAATATAGTTTATTATAAAAGATATGTCGACGACATATTCATCATATGTGACACAAGCAGAATAAACGAAGAAACAATTAAGGACAACATGAATAGCACTGATGAACATTTAGAGTTTAAAATTACAGAGGACACAAATAACTCAATAAATTATCTAGATATGACAATCAATAGAAGCAGAGATGGGATGGAAATAAGCATATACAGAAAACCTACCAGCACAAACATCACAATTCAACACACCTCTAA
>Ga0268261_10003636_pt1 | contig 11369 bp, 7 predicted proteins | sample TergutNc150P1_FD_190353 | JGI IMG/M metagenome (GOLD analysis project Ga0268261, IMG submission 190353) | Nasutitermes corniger P1 segment gut microbial community from laboratory colony in Florida, USA - Nc150 P1 (SPAdes) (version 2) | ecosystem: Host-associated > Arthropoda: Insects > Digestive... | reverse complement strand
TGCGACGAGCTGATCACTCGTCCAGAGGAGTCCTACCGACTGTGCTGCGTCGTCGTGTGTGATCTAGAAACATCAAGAATAGGTGCTCCATATATATATATGACATTAGGAGCCTAAGGGTTAATTAAGAAATTGACCATTATCCAGTTTCAGAGAACCATGATTTCTTGTAAAAGGAGATTCTTTGCTTTACAGTGATAAAAACTCTAGCAGCAACATGAAGATTGACACATTGACTTTTGTATATTGTTTGCTGACATCACATCCACCTGAAGTGTTTCATAGCCACATGGCAGTATTAGTTCCACCTGTCATTACAGCAGTTGGAGATGGCTTTTATAAGATCACTGCTGAGGCACTGCTTGTCTTGCAGCAGCTTGTTAAGGTCATACGACCACTAGGTGAGTTTCAGTCCAGTGTAAGGCATAAATTGATGTTAACATCCTCAAACATAGGGCACAGAGTAAGACAGACTGTGAGTGACCTGATATGGAAGTTCAGACAGAGGACACACTCCAAAAGTTTGTCATGGAAGGGAAAACTGTTGGACGGATCTAGGTTAACTTTTTTATCACCAACTTGATGCACACAAACTTCTTGTTTATTTACATATAACATCAATTAAAATCCTCTACATGTTTCGAGCATACCCCGCTCATCTTCAGGAGGTCTACGTCATAATTGTATATATGCAGTCTCTTGTATCGTCACTCTCTGCAGGTGACTGTCTTGTGCACTGGTGCACAAGACAGTCACCTCCAGAGAGTGACGATATCAGAGACTGCATATATACAATCACGACATAGACCTCCTGAAGATGAGCGGGGTATGTTCGAAACATGTAGAGGATTTTAATTGATGTTATATGTAAATAAACAAGAAGTTTGTGCATCAAGTTGGTGATAAAAAAGTTATACTATGATGCACGGTCAACCAGTCATCAAGGATCTAGGTTGTTGGTGTCTAGTGGCAGGTCTATGGTTTAGCAGTTTTGAGCTGTGTGATTTTGCTTCCAGAATTTATGAAACAGGATGTGTATATTTTTTATAATTGTAATTGCCTTTGTGATAAAATTTAATAGCTTTCCATGATTAGTGGAGAACCCTCCCTCCCAAAACAGTATTGTAAATGGCTTAGTTGATGGGAAATTCTCATATACTGGGTAAATACAGTTGAACATGGTTGCATCAATGTCAATTTTTGACATCTCATCCATAGCATCAGACATACTATGGTACCAACCAATCCCTCACAGCTGATTGTAACAGTATACTACTTGGTTAGAACAGCACTCGTTTATAATGACACAAAATATTCAGTCCTTTGATGATGCTGTAACCAAATTTGACTGTACCATGTTAAATAACTAAATGTCAGCACAGAGACTTTAACATCTTTGCAACTCACAGCACATCTCACATCTCGTAGCTATTGTACTGTTTAGTGTGATTAAATGCATGGTAAACGTTTTGCTAAGTGATTTTAATTGAATTTAAAAGCTTCCATATCTGCTAGCATTATTATTTAATATGCATATTATGTTGAATTTACTTTAAGAATAGTGCCTGGATACTGAAACATTCCGCACAAATCTGCAACTGTCTGGCCAACCACCTATGATGCCTCTTTGTTCACCCGTATGTTCTGTGCTGTTTGTTATGTGTATCTCCATCAGCTGCTCTTTCTATATTCTTTTGAAGTGTGAAGTAATACTACTTTCTTTGTTTAGATATTCCCAGTAACTTTGACTTCACACCCTTTACTGGTGAACTGTATCGTTGTACATTGATCCGTCTTAAGGCAGCAGACATTGATCAGGAGGTGAAGGAACGGGCAATATCTTGCATGGGTCAGATCATCTGTAACCTTGGTGATTACTTGCAGGTAATTCAGTATATAGCAATGAGCAGAAATGACTTTCTTCCTGGTACAGTTGACAGTGTGAACCACTTCTGTTTAAAAGTAAACTCCAGTTCCTAATATTAAGTTTATTGGTATTTTTTAGGGTGAACTTCATACTTGTCTACCCATCTTTCTGGACCGTCTTCGCAATGAGATCACTAGGCTTACTACTGTAAAGGCACTCACCAAAGTGGCTGGCTCACCGTTGCGTATTGATCTGCGGCCAATTTTAGTAAGTGTCCTTTTTAATATCGGGAGCTTCACTTGGAATGTGATGTTGCAGATCCTACCCATATGACTACATAGAATGTAAAATGCACCATAACCTTACTCATTTTCACATTACAGCTTGCAGGTATTTATATTTTATATTGAACAAATGGAGTCGCCTGTAAACAGAAGCTCAGATTTTTCCTTCTACTTGTTTTCTTGAGATGTCAGTGGAATAAGTGTTTGTGTGAGCATACTGAGTTCTTTAGAACAAAATTTGTTATAACACTGCAAAATGAACTTCACAACTCAATGTATGCCATTATTTTACACCCTGTTTGCTGTATTTATATGAGAAAGCTAGGTATAACTGTAGGAAAAACTTAGTGATGCCATATAGAGTTATTTATTCTGTGACTGTTATTTTCAGGGTGAAGCAGTGCCAATACTAGGTTCCTTCCTTCGAAAAAACCAACGCGCACTAAAGTTGAGCACCCTGACCTTGCTGGACACACTTGTGCGAAACTACAGCAGTGCCCTCAGTACAGAGTTACTTAACAAGGTTAGTTTATGCTTGTGATCATAATAATTTGCATGGGTCTCTTTCCCTCAGGTTTCCCCACCATAACTCTGTATACACCTCTCCTCTCCCCCATATGTGCTACGTGCCCCGCCCATCTTATTCTTCTCAGTTTTATTGCCAGAACAATATTGGGTGAGGAGTACTGATCATTAAGCTCAATTTTTGGGTAATAAACTGGAAGACAAAAGATTCTACACCAATTGATACCAAGCATTCCCTGACTCTGATCTGCTCTAAATTTCTTCCTGAATAGGATTTTGATTTGTTAAGGTTGTTCCAAAATATTTGAACTCTTTCACCCTTTCAAAGGGACTATTATCAATATTTATATTGTGACTTCATCCTGCATTCTGATCTCGAGACTTGACCATGCACTTAGGCTTATCAGCGTTTACTTCTAGTCCAGTCTCCTTTCTAGCAACTACTATAGCTTCTGAGTTTTTCTTTATAGTATGTATGCTACCTCCAAATATATTATCATCATCAGCATGAACCAGAAGCTGATGTGTACCATTTAATTTCAATCCATCCTGGTTTATCTGAACCCTCCTAATGGTGTACTCTAAAGCAAAGTTTAAAAGCAGTGGCTGTAAAGCATCGCCTTGTTTCAAACCACTCCTAATAGGAAACATGTCAGATAGATGCTTGCCTACCCAGACTGTGCTGTAGGTTTCATTTAGACACATTTTTATTAGCCATACCTGTTTCTTGGGGATACCAAACTCAATGAGAATATTGGACAAGACCTCTCTCCTAACTGAATCATAAGCTCTCTTGAAGTCCATAAATAGCTGATGCACTGCTTCATTGTATTCCCATTTTTTCCTCAAGTATTTGACGAATGCAGAATATATGATCAGTAGTTGATCTTTTGTGTCAAAGTCCACATTGATGATCCCCAATAATTTCCTCTGCATATGGAGTTAACCTTGACGTCATAATATTGGATAAAATTTTGTACGCAGGTGGCAAAAGTGATATGCCTCTATAATTACTACAGTCTCTTTTATCACCTTTCTTACAGATAGGTATGGTGATCAACTCCTTCCACACCTCAAGCAATTCCTCCTTATTCCAAGTAGAATTAATAAGTTTATGGATCTCATAATGAATTGTTCTACCCTGTGCCTTATCACTTATGCTGGGACTTGATCAATACCTCTTGATAAATAAGACCTACCTATATTACAAACATTTGTTTTGTTCCCACTTGGCCCTGTTCTCCTTTTGTTAATTGGTGTATTCCAAATTGTTTCAGGTTATAATTGAATTGGCACCATTGCTTAGTGAAGCAGATCTCCACATTGCACAGCTGACACTGACGTTGCTGACCTCAATAGCCCAGTTGCATCCTGCAGCTCTGGCCCGTGTTTCTGATGCAATCTTACCAGAGATTTTCGTCCTAGTCAGATCACCGCTGTTACAAGGTGTGTTTCAGATCAGCAGTTCCATCCAAAAGTTTCACACTTTGCTGCTTCATGGTTGACTTCTTTTTTAGTATTAGTCAGTGACAAATGTCCACGATGTTATGTAATTAGTCAGTGAAGTGGTGTTGGAATTTCTGTTGTCAGTATGTTGCATGTTAAGTTATGTTCAAACTTAATTAGGCCAGTGAAATAGAAGTGCTTATTCTTGAATACAAAGCCAGTAGATCCCTGGTGGCTTCTTAAAGAGTGAAGTAATAATCTTATTGTGTTGTGGGATTAACCATGTGCCTGCCAAACAAATTGGAAACATTCAACAGTATACATGTACATTTTAAATTAATAAGTGCATATTTCCAAGCCAACATGTTTCATTATTTCATAAGGCCATCTTAAGGTAGACGTTTTTCGAAAATATAGATTTTAGAACCGAGTTCTACATCCTGAATTGTAAAATAACTAACTACTGTATGTGTACAGTGATGTCAGAATATGTGCATTTATATGTGTGTGTAAGATCAGTTTGCTATGCTATTCTCATTTAGCTTCTCCTTTTTAATATTTTGTGTTGGAGACTAGTACAGTTCCTCTTTTGTTAATTTCAAGCCTAATGTATATCAGAAATAGTGAAAGGATAAAATGCAAGTCACACTTGCCTGTAAGGGTTGGTTCCTAATAAGGAATCAGTTTAAAGTGCCAGAAATTGTGTAGGTTTGGGAAAGTCTATAATGCTTTGGTTTATATGACACATAAATACATTAGGAATGTTCATTTATTATTTATTTTAATATTGCTATGATAATGCATGAAAAGAAAATAAATATTGAAGTATTTCCAGACATAATGAGTACCTATTATAACAAAGATTTTCATAAATTTTTTAAAATTATTGTTATATTGAGTTAACACTATAGGTACTGTATTCTTTACATTTTAATTTGCAGGTTAAAATAAATTCTGTCTTGCCATCACAGACTAGTGTATGCTATTGAAGTGTGTAAAGTTATGAATAAAGTCAGTAGTACCGCATTTTTAGGTGTGTTTGCGAAATTGTGAAAAGAGACTATTAGGTTTTTCATGTCTGTCTGTCCGTCTGTCTGCATGGAACAACTCGTCTCCCACTGCATGGATTTTTGAGGAATTTTAAAAAATCCGTCGAGACAATTGGAAGTCAAATTAAAATCTGACAAGAAAAATGTGTAATTTACATGAATACCTGTGTAAATTTATGATAATATCTTGCTGACTTTTTCTTAGAATGAGAAATGTTTCAGACAGAAGTTGTAGAGAAAATCAGAACACATTTCATATCCACTAAATTTTGTGGAAGAATATGATAGAGTAAGACAGTTCACAGGTTACGTTATATGACACAGAAAAGATGCAATATCCATACTTGATAACTAAGGCAAGTATACAGACATACACTCATCATATTAAAAACCTATTATTCTTCATAGCAGTATGAAATATTTTGTAGTTTGACAACAGTACAAAGGGAACCCACTGCTGCAACACTGAACACTTGTATTGCTGACAGCTACATCTACACCTAAAACAGTAAACATCCCCCCCCATGGCAAAAATTGTTACAAAAACATGCCACAATGTAACGTGAGATGCACATTATCTGTCTGGTTTAGCTTTCACTTACATATATAGCCACTAGCAGTCATTTAAGTTCAGAGGTCATCTGCAACACGTTGATGGTCTTTCTGTACAATTCATGCTGACTTGAGCATATGCATACAGGTGCTGCATTAAATTCAATGCTTGAGTTCTTCCAAGCACTTGTGAAAGCTGGGCTTCCTGGACTGGGGTACAGGGACCTTCTGGCTATGTTGGTGGCCCCAGTAACTCATGGAGGCTCTGTTGGGGGTGGAAGCTCACTCCCTGTTCTGCATAAACAGGTTAGTTGAGAAAGTTGAACCAAAGTAAATATTTTTGTTAGCAGAGTATGTTGAACTTTTTGGAATGTTCATATATTTTGGAAGAGTGCTAACAGATCAAAATTACATTCACAAAGAAATTAAGAGCAGATTAAATTCAGGCAGTACCATATTTTGTGCCGGGATAGCTCAATCAGTATACCGACTTGCTATGGGCTGGATGGCCCAGGGATTGAATACCAGCGGGGGCGAGATTATCCGCACCCATCCAGACCGGCCCTGGGGCTCACCTAGCCTCCTATACAATGGGTACTGGGTCATTCCTGGGGGTAAAGCAGCTGGAGTGTGATGTTGGACACCCACTTCTATCTAGCGCCGAGGTTAAAGAAAGAGTAGAGCTATACCTCTACTCCACCTCTGGGCCTTCATGGCCTGTTCAAGGGTGAACTTTACTTTACTTAACTGTACCATGCTTTGTAGTTTAATGTTTGGGAAGTTTTGATGGATACTGTGCAGTAATTTTTAAGGTGTGAGTTTGTTGTTTGCAGGCATTCCATTCTTTAGCAAAATGTGTAGCAGCACTGACAGTGACATGGCAGCAGGAGGCTCTTACTGTTGTGGAACAGTTTCTCAGAGATGTGCAGAACCCTCGCAGTGATGCACAGCACATTTTTGCTCTTCTGGTTATTGGAGAGATAGGGAGACATATGTAAGTTATCTGTAGTGACTAAAGCAGAGGCCTGTAGCAGACTTATTAGGTGTGTAAATGTTCTGTTTGCTTTTTGAAGAATTTATGTGTGATGATTATCCTGGTTTCAGAAATTAAAGTGTTGAATAAGCAATCATTGGAGAGATGAATGGTTTCTTACAGGGGCAAAAAAAAAGGTATACAAAAAGATTAGGGTAAGAGTGAAGTATAGGAAGGACACTTACATGAGTATAGAGGCATGAGGTAACATCATGACATGACAACCCATGGGCACAGAAGTTTCGTTTGATGATGATGGTGATGATGACGACGGTGACGATGATGATATGGTTTCATTGCAGCTTTCAGTTTCCTGTTAACCATTGCATTTTTCTGTGTTCATTCTTAACTTTTGATGCATCTGGTAAATTTTTACAAATCTCGGTAAGAATTTCCTTAGCAAAACTAACATGGCACTTGTGCAAACTGATTTAAGAAAATTGTAGTGCCATTCAGTAAATGATCCAGAAAGTATGTATATCTTTTTAAAACGAAGTATTAAGAGAACTTAAAACCACTTTTTGTTAGAACGGGTTTATAACTATTTCTCTGTAGATGGCAGTACATGTGATAATTGTACATTATTGGAGACAGATAAGTAACAAGTGTAACTGAAATTTGATTGTATCAGGAATCAGTATCACTACTATGCAACAAGTTTGTGTTAATTTCATTGTTACAGTGAAAAGGTTAATCATTTGGTGTGTCATTGCAGTGATCTGAGCAGCATTTCTAACCTGAAACAGGTGATTCTTAATTCATTTTCGCCCCCCTCGGAGGAGGTAAAGTCTGCAGCATCTTATACTTTGGGTAGTGTTGCTGTTGGCAACTTAACGCAGTATCTACCTTTTGTATTACAAGAGATAGAAGCTCAACCAAAACGACAGTACCTGCTTCTACATTCTCTGAAAGAGGTTAGTAAATTGGGCAGCATGTTAACACTTTGCCGACCAGAAGGTCTTTTAATTAAATACCCCCCAGTTCCCAGACGTTTTAAACGCTTTGAATGTTCAACCAAGACCCTCTGTGAAGCGGAACAGTGCAGAATTTACAAATGTTTCTAGTTTAACTTTGCTTCTTATGTGCAGCACACACTTTATGTGCAGCACACACTTTACACTGTCTTGCAGGGTACTTCTTTTTTTCCCTCCCCACCACCAACAGTTTTTTCAAGTTTGTGTATTCTGAAATCACCAGATAGTCTGCCTGGCGGGTCCTGTTTAGGCTCCCTTCTCTGGCAGTTGAAGGTCATCAGAACTTGACTCACTTCGATTCTGGACTTCTGATATTCAGGACCTTCCTAGTTCGTGCAGGAAGTTCTTGTACTTTACTTTGTCTGTATTTAGTGTCCTGTACACAAAAAATGCGTTGAAGAGTATACAGTTTAGCAGATATAGTAGCAACTTTTTTTTTGACCATTTTTACAGTTTTCTTCAGAACTGAGTAATAACTGAGGTACTGGTCTGCCCTGTCTATGTCCTTTATGAATTTATTGTACTGGACAGTGGCATAAGGCTTCTTTATTTTCATGTTTGTTTTCCTGTCTTTCCTCCCTTTGTTTACAGTTGTTGCATCATGGATCATACTTATTGTTTCCACAAGTCTTGTCCTTCTACACTTGCACCATTCTGTCACCATTCCTCTGGAACGCTGACTTCCCTTTTTTCAAGCACTTGCCTTCCCCTTCTAGGTCACGTGGAATGCCCCTGTTGGCCCTCATAGTGCCACAGAGTCTCATATTTCTGTCTAGCAGTGTCTGAGCTAATCTGACACTTTTATGAAAATTGTTTTGATAGATGTGAGGAAAAATGGGTGTGGAAATTGTGGGGTGAGTGGACCAGTAGAAGATCGTAATTGTTTATGTGAACTAGTTGTGGGGATGTCACTGTCCAAACTTTCATTGTCACTATAATCAGAGACATCAGAATGTGTATCCGCATATAAAGGTAAAGCAATCCCATTACAGGCCTGGACAGGCGCTGAAAGTTCCAGGAGGTTGAGGCTCCCAGATTTCAAGACAGTCAGCACCTGAAGGTGGTAAGGTTGTCAGCTCTATGCATCGGCCGCCTTTACCCCCCAGGAAATATTCCTGGTACTCATTTCTGTTAGAGGCTGAGTTGACCCCAGGGCCATAGTGCGGCCGGAAGGATGATGTCAATGAAAAATTCTGACACCACCGGGAATTGAACCCGCGACCTTCCAGCTTGTAGCGCAGTGCCTCAACCAACTGCACTACCGCGTGCCCCCCATATCTGCCTATAACTCACACAAAATATCATCCTGTTGCAGGATATACCTATGCAAAGCCATGATTGCAACTGAAGGAAAACAGAGAGAGTATCTGAATGAATGGTCCCTTTGTTGCTGTCTTATGGTTCTAAAAATAGGGGGGTCATGACCAGCCTGTTTGTTTGTAACTTGAGACCCAAGCGTCCTGCATCAAGCTGTCAGTAACCTTGAAGCAAAAAGTGAGCCAGACCAGCTGACAAACACATTTGCAGGACGTCGTGTAAGAAAACGTAGAAAGACGTGACCCGTCAACGAGTGGGAGAGCAATCACGTCTTTCTACTTTCCGAAGGGCAAGGTGTTAAGCTAAGACTGTGATTAGATGTGTAAGTTTATGAACAGAGGAGTTGTTCACATCATATATGTATACAGTATTTTTGGTGCTTATCTTTGCTGTTCAAATAGTATGTTTTTCATAAACCATGCACTAAAATTTAAATGCCACCCTGGTCATTTAAAGGTTAATAGTGAATGGTGAACTTATGGTAAGAATCAGTTGTATAGAATATTGTTGTAACTACTGCCTACAATGCTGAAGAGTGGGATTAAGAAACCAGAAAATTTTCAGTTTATTTTGTATGAGTGTGAAATGAGATTCCTTAATTTGATTGAAAGTTGTCGTCTGTGTTGGTGTATGGGTAAGTGGATTGGAGGTTTAGTGCCACACGTTTTTAACCTCAACACTGGAAGTGATTGGTCAACTTCACGCCCCTCCCACTTTAACCCCATTTCCACCCTCCAGGGAGAGAGCCCCCAATCTCTAGAGTGAGTTTGCATGTTTTGGAGAAGAGAAAACTCTCTTGACCCTGTAAAAATCAAATCCCACTGCTCAGTAATCCAGCAGACTGTAAAAAGAACTGTGTTGTAATTAATGTTGAGCAAAAGTAAATTTGTCCCAGTCCATGCCATGGAGGTGTACAGGACGAGCAGAAGTAGAATTTCACTCATTTTTAACCTCAGTCCTAGACAAGGGTGGGGGTACATGGTGGCACGGTTGGTTGAGGCACTGCGCTACAAGCCGGAAGGTCGCGGGTTCGATTCCCGATGGTGTCATTGGATTTTTTCATTGACATAACCTTTCCGGCCACACTATGGCCCTGGGGTTGACTCAGCCTCTAACAGAAATGAGTACCAGGAATGTTTCCTGGGGGTAAAGGCGGCCGGTGCATAAGGCTGACAACCTTACCACCTTCATGTGCCGATTGTCTTGAAATCTGGGAGCCTCAACCTCCTGGAACCCTCAGGGCATGTCCAGGCCTTTAATGGGATTGCTTTACCTTTACCTAGACAAGGGTGAGTGGTTAATGTGATGTTTTTCCTGGTTTACCCCTGGGAAAGAACCCCGGTACCCATTGATTAGGAGGATAAAGGGCACCAACAGTCCGTCAGGACGTTTTGGTGAAGAGAAAAATTTCTTGCCCCCACCATGATTCGAACCCCAGACTGTGCAGTCTGTATTCAAGTTGTTATACCAACTATGCCACCCTAGAAAAACTAAATGTGTCATTCTGCATGCTGCAAAAGCATTTGGGTGGAGTAGTGGTGTTGCTGCACTTATCAGTGGCATGATGTGAGTTTTGAGCTCAATTTCACACGCTGGTCACTTTACCTCGAAGGAAAGAGACCCTGATATCCAGTCAGTAGGGGGCTGAATGGGTGTCAGCCAGTCTGGATGTTTGGAAAAAGAGAAAATCTCTTGCTGCTGCCAGGAACTGAATCATGATTCCCTCAGCATCCAGCCTGTAGTCTAGTAAGACTCCACTTGTGCTGAGTGCAGAACATAAACTGCATGGCTTTTCTTTTGGGCTCCGCCCATTATCGCCGTTTTTAAAACTACCAATCATGTGTCATGTTATTGTCGAGAAACTTGGGAACTTATTTTATAATTGCAAGTGTATAAGACAAAGTGCTTATGAGATCTTGGCCTAGAAAAGGTGATGTATGTGGGCATTTTAGGATATGTAACAAACTTCAGGGTAGGGATAGGTGGCAGGCACTTTTGAATGTGGTAATGAACCTTTGGGTTCCATAAAATTCGGAGAATTTCTTGACTAGCTGAGAACCAGTTCTGAAAATTGGAGTTTGTCGTGCTTGTTGACCAGCTGTTTACACATTGTAGTTTCCACGAATAGAAACCAGACAGAACTTGTATTGGAATGGCTATTGATTTTCATCTTTAGCCATATAGATTAGAACAAGGCAGGGAATATATGTATAACATAACATTCAGGCACATTTGTGTAACTATTGTTGCCATGGAAAAATAACAAGTATTACATATTCTGTGTTTGTGTGTGTGTGTGTGTGTGTGTGTGTGTGGGGGGGG
>Ga0268261_10003635_pt1 | contig 11370 bp, 5 predicted proteins | sample TergutNc150P1_FD_190353 | JGI IMG/M metagenome (GOLD analysis project Ga0268261, IMG submission 190353) | Nasutitermes corniger P1 segment gut microbial community from laboratory colony in Florida, USA - Nc150 P1 (SPAdes) (version 2) | ecosystem: Host-associated > Arthropoda: Insects > Digestive... | reverse complement strand
GTTGTTTAATATTATTATTTGCTAATATTTTTTTACCGTACTTACTCTTATGTAGCTCTACTTATTGTCTTTGCAATACTTTGTGTTGTTATTATTATTATTATTATTATTATTATTATTATTATTTGCTGTATTTATTACCTTATTTAAATTTATGTAGATGTATGTGTTTTCCGTGCAGGACTTTGTGTTATTATAATTAGTGTCTCTAATTGTTATTTTATTTACAATTATGCAAGTGAATGTATGTTCTGTGCAGTAGATTGTGTTATTATTATTTTTTTATGTTTGTTATTTTACTTAAATTTATGTAGCTGTATGTATGTAATTAGCAGTAGGTTGTGTTATTATTATTTGCTTCTATTTGTTGCTTTATTTACTCTTATGTAGCTGTATGTATATTCTGTGCAGTACGTTGTGTTGTTATTATTTTATGATAATTGTTATTTTTTTACAGTTATGTAGCTCTATGTAAGTTATGTGCAGTACGTTGTGTTATTGTTATTATTTGATGAAATTTCTTATTTTATTATCAGTTATGTAGCTGTGTGTATGGTTTGTGCAGTACGTTGTGTTATTATTATTATTTGCTTATATTTTTTATTTTATTTCATTTATGAAATAGTATGTAAGTTCCGTTCAATACGATGTGTTGTTATTATTAGTTGCTTTTATTTCTTATTTTATTTACACTTATGAAGATGTATGTATGTTATGTGCAGTACGTTGTGTTGTTATTAATATTTGCTTTATTTGTTATTTTATTTGGAGTTATGTAGCTGTATATATGATCTGTGCAGTACGTTGTGTTATTATTATTATTGGCGTTATGTTTTTTATTTTCAGTTATGTAGCTGTATGTATGTTTTTTCAGTAAGGTTTGTTAGTATTACTATTTCCTTAATTGTTATTTTATTTAAATTTTGTAGCTGTATATATGATCTGTGCTATTATTAGTATTATTGTGTTATTATTATTATTATTTGCTGCTATTTGTAATAGTATTTACAGTTAAGTACCTGTATGAATGTTCTGTGCAGTACGTTGTGGTATTCTTAATATTTGCTGCTATTTCTTACATTATATCCAGTTATGTAGCAGTATGTATGTTCTTTGAAGTACTTTGGTTTGTTATTATTATTTGCTCGATTTGTTATTTTATTTACAGTTATGTAGCTGTATGTATGTTCTGTGCAGTACGTAGTGTTATTATTATTATTTGCTTCTATTTGTTATATTAATTATTCTTATGTAGCTGTATGTAAGTTCTGTGCAGTACCTTGTAATATTATTAATATTTGCTGCTATATTTTATATTATATCCAGTTACGTAGCTGTTGGTATGTTCTGTGCAGTAGGTTGTGTTGTTATTATTATTTGCTGCTATTTGTTATTTCATTTACAATTATGTTGCAGTATGAATTTTCTGTGCTATATATTGTGTTATTATTATTATTATTTGCTCTCTTTTTTATTTTATTTACATATATGTAGCTATATATATGTTCTGTGCAGTACGTTGTGTTATTTTAATTACTTGCTCTATTTGTTATTTTATTTAAATTTATGTAGCTGTATGTATGTTCTGTGCAGTAAGTTGTGTTGTTATTATTACTTGTTGTATTTGTTGTTTTATTTAGAGTTAGGTAGCTGCATGTATGTTATGTGCAGACGTTGGTTTATTATTATTTGCATCTATATGCTACATTATTTACAGTTATTTCCCTGTATGTATATTCTGTTCAGTATGTTGTGTCATGTTTGTTTCCTACTAATGGTGTATATTCTTTCCACTTATGTAACTGTACGAATTTTTTAAAAATAATATTGTTTTATTATTATTTGCTGTATTTGTTATTTAATATACATTTACTTAGCAGTATGTATGTTCTGTGATGTACGTTGTGTTGTTATTATTTTTGACGTAATATTTTTTATTTACAATTATGTAGCTGTTTGTATGTACTGTGTAGTACGTTATGTTATTATTTGCTGCTAATTGTTATATTATTTACAGCTATGTAGCAATATCTGTGTTCTTTGCAGTACTTTGTGTTTTAATTATTATTTTTCTTATTGGTTGTTTTTGTTAGTTTATTTACAGTAATGTTGCTGTATGTATGTTCTGTGCAGTACGCTGCTTTTTCATTATTATTTGCTGATATTTGTTATTTTATTTACAGTTATGTAGCTCTACGAATGTTCAGAGCAGTACGTTGTTTTGTCATTTTTATTTTATTTGTATGTAAAGTTAAGTAAATCTATGTATTTTCTGTGCAGAACGTTGTGTTATTATTATAATTATTATTATTATTATTATTATTTGCTTATATTAATATTTTATTTACAGTTAAGTAGCTGTATGTATGTTCCGTCCTGTACGTTGTGTTTTTATTACTACTTGATCAATTTTTTGTTTTATTTAGAGTTAGGTAGCTGTAGGTATTTTCTGTGCACTACATTGTGTAATTATTAATTGCTGCTCTTTGTTAGATTATTTAAAGCTATGTACATGTATGTATGTTCTGTGCAGGATGTTGTGTCATTATTGTTTGATGCTAATTATTATGTTTTTTACACTTATGTAGCTGTATGTATATTCTGCACAGTACGTTGTGTTGTTAGAAATATTTACTGTATTTTTAATTTTATTTAAACTTATGTAGCTCTATATGTTTTTTGCAATAAGTTGTGTTGTTATTATTTTAGGTTGTATTTGTTATTTTATTTACAGTTATGTAACTGCATGTATGTTCTATGGAGTACGTTGTGTTGTTATTATTATTTGCTTTATTTGCTACTTTATTTAGAGTTATGTATATGTATGTATGTTCTGTGCAGTACGTTGTGTTGTTATTATTATTTGCTTTGTTTGCTATTTTATTTGCAATTATGTAGCTATATTTATGTTCTGTAAAGTACGTTTTGTCATTATTATTATTTGTTGCTATTTGTTACTCTATTTACAGTTATGTATCTGCATGTATGTTCTGTTTAGTACGTTGTGTTGTTATCAATATTTGCATTATTTGCTTTTTTATTTACAGTTATGTAGCTGTATGTATGATTTATGAAGTACGTTTTGTTAATATTATTATAATTTGTTGCTTTTTTATTGTATTTACAGTTATGTAGCTGTATGTATGTTCTGTGCAGTACGTTGTATTTTGAATATTATTATTTGCCGCAATTTGTTACTGTATTTAAAGTTATATAGCTGTACGTAGGGTCTGTTCAGCACGTTTTGTTATTAATATTGTTTCCCAATATTTATTATTTTATTTACAGTAATGTTGCAGTTTGTATTTTATGCAGTACGTTTTGTTATTATTATTATTTGCTTCTATTTGTTACTTTATTTTCAGTCATGTAGCTGTATGTATAGTCTGTGAATTACGTTGGGTTATTATTATTATTTACTCATATTAGTTACCGTGTTTATAGTTATGTAGGTTTAGATTCATTCTGTGCATTACATTTTGTTATTATTATTATTATTTGGTGTATTTATTACCTTATTTAAATTTATGTAGCTCTATGTGTGTTCTGTGCATTTCGTTATGTTCTTATTATTAATTCTTATTAATTGTTATATAATTTAAAATGATGTAGGTATATATACATTCTGTGCAGTACGTTGTGTTATAATTATATGTTGATATTTGTTATTTCACTTACATTTATGTAGCTGTATTTATGTTCTTTGCAGTACATTGTATTATTATATATTGCTGATATTTGTTGTTTTATTTACCGTTATGTAGCATTATGTATTTTCTGTGCAGTACGTTGTGTTGTTATTTTATATTTCTAATTTTTTTACAGTTATGTAGAAGTATGTAAGTTCTGAGCAGTACGTTTTTTTTATTGTTATTATTTTATGCTATTTCTTATTTTATTAACAGTTATCTAGCTGTATGTATGGTCTGTGCAGTACGTTGTGTTATTATTATTATTTGCTTATATTTGTTATTTTACTAACAGTTGTGTAGCTGTATGTATGGTCTGTGCAGTACGTTGTGTTATCATTATTATTTGCTTGTATTTGTTATTTTATTTACATTTATGTAGCTGTATGTATGTTCTGTGCAGTACGTTGTGTTGTTATTATTATTTGCTTATATTTGTTATTTTATTTACATTTATATAGCTGTATGTATGTTCTGTGCAGTACGCTCTGTTGTTATTTTTATTTGCTGATATTTGTTATTTTATTTACTATTAGGTTGCTGTAAGTATTTTTTTCTGTACGTTGTGTTGCAATTATTATTTCCTTAATTTGTTATTTTATTTATTGTTATGTAGCTGTAAGTATGTTCTGTGCAGTACGTTACGTTATTATTATTAATACTTGCTGCTTTTTGTTTTATTATTTACAGTTATGTTGCTGTATGTATTTTCTTTGCAGAACGTTGTGATATTATTAATATTTTCTGCTATTTGTTGTAATATATTCATTTATGTAGCTTTATGTATGACCTGTGCAGTACGTTGTGTTGTTATTGTTATGTGCTGCTATTTGTTATTTTATTTACAGTTATTTAGTTGTATGTTTATTCTGCACAGAACGTTGTGTTTTTATTACTACTTGCTGTATTTGTAAATTTATTAAAATTGTGTAGCTCTATGTATGTTCTGTGCACTAAGTTTTTTATTATTATTATAGGTTGCATTTGTAATTTTATATACAAATATGTAGCAATATTTATTTTCTGTGCAGTACGTTGTGTTTTTATTATTTGTTCATATTTGTTATTTTATATTCATTTATGTAGCTGTATGTATGCTCTGTGCCGTACGTTGTGCTGCTATAATCATTTGCATTATTTGTTGTTTTATTTTCATTTATGTAGCTGTATGTATATTCTGTGAAGTACTTTGTGTTATTATTAATATTTGCTCATAATTGTTTTTTAATTGCAGACATGTAGCTGTATGTACGCTCTGAGCAGTACGTTGTGTTATTAATATTATTTGCTCATATTTGTTATGTTCTTCAAATTATGTTGCTCTATGTATGTTCTGTGCAGTACGTTGTGTTTTTATTATTTGTTCATATTTGTTATTTTATATTTATTTATGTAGCTGTATATATGCTCTGTGCCGTACGTTGTGCTGCTATAATCATTTGCGTTATTTGTTGTTTTATTTTCATTTATGTAGCTGTATGTATATTCTGTGAAGTACTTTGTGTTATTATTAATAGTTGCTCATAATTGTTTTTTAATTGCAGACATGTAGCTGTATGTACGCTCTGAGCAGTACGTTGTGTTATTAATATTATTTGCTCATATTTGTTATTTTCATCACATTTATGTTGCTCTATGTATGTTCTGAGCAGTACCTTGTCTTATTATTCTTTGCTCATAACTGTTATTGCATGTACAGTTACGTAGCTGTATGTATGTTCTGTGCAGTACTTTGTTTTATTATCATTATTTGCCGCTATATGTTATTTTATTTACAGTTATGTAGCTCTATGTATGTTCTGAGCAGTAAGTTATGTTATTATTATGTGCTCATATTTCTTAATTTCTTTATATTCATATAGCTGTATGTATGCAATGTGCAGTACGTTGTGTTATTATTATTTGCTCATATTTGTTATTTTCTTCACAGTTATGAATCTGTATGTATGCTCTGTGCAGGAAATGTTGTTATAATTATTTACTCGTATTATTTATTTTATTTACATTTATGTAGCTGTATGTATGCACTGTGAAGTATGTTGTGTTATTATTATTATTTGTTCATATTTGTTATTTTCTTTACAATTATATAGCTGTATGTATGCTCTGTGCAAAATAATTTGTTACTATTATTTGCTCTTAATTTTTATTTTCTTTACAGATTCGTAGCTTTATGTATGCTCTGTGCAGTATGTTGTGTTGTTATTATTTTATGATATTTGTTATTTTTTCAGTTATGTATCCGTACGTATGTTCTGAGCAGTAAGTTTTGTTATTGTTATTATTTGATGCTATTTCTTATTTTATTAACAGTTATTTAGGTGTATGTATGTTCTGTGCAGTACGTTGTGTTATCTTTATTATTTGCTTATATTTATTTTATTTACATTTATGAAGCTCTATGTATGTTCTGTGCAGTACGTTGTGTTTTTATTATTATTTGTTATATTTTTTTATTTTATTTACACTTATGTGAGTGTATGTATGTTCTGTGCAGTACGATGTGTTGTTTTTATTATTTGTTTACATTAGTTATTTCATTTACATTTATGTAGCTGTATGTATTTTCTGTGCAGTATGCTCTGTTGATATTTTTATTTGCTGATATTTGTTATTTTACTTACTTATATGTTGTTGTATGTATGTTTTTTCAGTACGTTGTTTTGGTATTATTATTTCCTTAATTTGTTATTTTATTTACAGTTATTTTGCTATAAGTATTTTCTGTGCAGTATGTAATGTTTTTATTATTACTTGCTGCTATTTGTTATTTTATTTACTGTTATGTAGTTGTATGTGTATTCTGCACAGAACGTTGTGTTTTTAGTATTATTTGCTGTACTAGTAATTTTATTTACAATTACGTAGCTGTATGTATGTTCTGTGCACTAAGTTGTGTTATTATTATTTTTGGTTTTATTTGTTATTTTATATACAAATATGTAGCAGTATATATGTTCCATGCACTACGTTGTTTTTTTATTATTTGTTCATATTTGTTATTTTTTCAGTTATGTAGCTGTATGTATGCTCTGGGCAGTACGTTGTGCTGCTATAATCATTTGCATTATTTGTTATTTTATTTACAGTTATGTAGTTGTATGTATGTTCTGTGCAGTACGTTGTGCTGCTATAATCATTTGCATTATTTGTTATTTTATTTAAAGTTATGTAACTGTATGTATGTTCTTTGAAGTACGTTGTGTTATTATTAATATTTGCTCACAATTGTGTTTTATTTAGAGATATGTATCTGAATGTACGCTCTGGGCAGTACGTTGTTTTATTATTATTATTTGCTCATATTTTTTATTTTCTTCACAATTATTTGGCAGAATGTTTGTTCTGTGCAGTACGTTGTCTTATTATACTTTGCTCATAGTTGTTATTTCATGTACAGTTATGTAGCTGTATGTATGCTCTATGCAGTACGTTGTGTTATTATTTGTTCATATTTGTTATTTTATTCACAGTTATGTATCTGTATGTTTGCTCTTTACAGGAAATGTGTTATTATTATTTGCTCATATTTGTTATTTTATTCACAATTATGTAGCTGTTTGTTTGCTCTTTACAGGAAGTTGTGTTATTACTATTTGCTCATATTTGTTATTTTATTTACAGTTATGTAGCTGTACGTATTCTCCATGCAGTACATTGTGTTATTATTTGTATTTGTTCATAATTGTTATTTTCCTTACAATTATGTAGCTGTATGTTCTGTGCAGTATAATTTTTACTACTTTTTGCTCTTAATTTTTATTTTATTTACAGTTTCTTAGCTGTATGTATGCTCTGTGCAGTACGTTGTGTTATTGTTATTATTTGCTCATATTTATTTTATTTACAGTTATGTAGCTCTATGGATGTTTTGTGCAGTACGATGTGTTATTATTATTTGCTCATATTTGTATTTACTTTACAATTATGTAGCTGTATGTATGCTCTGTGCAGTATATTTTTTACTACTTTTTGCTCTTAATTTTTATTTTATTTACAGTTTCTTAGCTGCATGTATGCTCTGTGCAGTACGTTGTGTTATTGTTACTATTTGCTCATATTTGTTATTTTATTTACAGTTATGTAGCTCAATGGATGTTTTGTGCAGTACGATGTGTTATTATTATTTGCTCATATTTGTATTTGCTTTACAATTTTGTAGCTGTATATATGTCCTGTGCAGTACGTTGTGTTATTATTACTATTTGCTCATATATGTAATTTTTTCAATTATATAGTTTTATGTATGCTCTGTGCAGTACTTTTTGTTATTATTTTTATATGCTTATATTTGTAATTTTATTTACAGTTATGTAGCTGTACGTATGTTCTGTGCAGTACATTGTGTTGTTATTATTATTTGCTTATTACTGTTACTTCTTTTACAGTTATGTAGCTGTAGGTATGCTCTGTGCCGTACGTTGTGTTATTATTATTTGCTTATATTTGATATTTTATTTAGTTATATCTGTAGATATGCTCTGTGCAGTAGGTTGTGTTAGTATTAATATTTGCCCATATTTGTTATTTTCCTTATATTTAAGTAGCTGTATATATGCCCTGTGCAGTACATTTTGTTACTATTATTTGCTCTTATTTTGTACTTAATTTACATTTTCGTAGCTGTATGTATGCTCTGTGCAATACGTTGTTCTTTATTAATATTTGCTCATATTTTTTACTTTTTTCAATTATATAGTTGTATGTATGCTCTGTGCAGTACGTTGCGTTATTATTATTAATTATTTATATTTGATATTTTATTTAGTTATGTAGCTGTATATATGTTCTGTTTTGTAAGTGGTTTTACTATTATTATTTGCTAACATTTTTTATTTTCTTTACTATTATGTAGCTGTATGTATGTTCTGTGCAGTAAGTTGTGTTATTATTATTTGCTCATATGTTACTTTATTTACATTTATGTAGCTGTATGTATGCTCTGTGCAGTACGTTGAGTTATAATTATTTGCTCATATTTGTAATTTTATTGACATTTATGTAAATGTATGTATGCCTTCTGCAGTAGGTTATGTTATTATTATTTGCTCAAATTTGTTATTATATTTACAGTTATGTAGATGTAAGTATGCTCTGTAAAGTACGTTATGTTGTTATTTTTATTTGCTTTATTTGTTATTGTATTTACTATTGTGTAGCTTTATTTATGCTCCTGTGCAGTACGTTTTGTTACTATTACTAATCGATCATATTTGTTATTCTATTTACAGTTATGTAGTTATATGTATGTTCTGTGCAGTATATTGTGTTGTTCTTATTATTTGCTGTATTTGTTATTTTATTTTCAGTTATGTAGCCGTATGTATGTTCTGTGGAGTGCGATTCGTTATTATTATTATTATTACAATTATTACTTTTCTGCTATTTGTTATATCATTAACAGTTATCATGCATTATGTATGTTTTGTGCTATTCGTTGCTTTATTATTATTATTTTTTTTCCTTTTTATATCATCTTCAATTATGTAGCTCTATTATGCTCTTTTGCAGTACGTTGTGTCATTATTAATATATGTTGTTATTGTTATTTTATTTAATATGTGTTTGTGTATTTGTTGTCTTTGCAGCACGTTGTGTTGTTATTATTTGTTGTAATTTCTTATTTCATTTACACTTATGTAGCCGTATGCATGTCCTGTGCAGTAGGTTGCGTTATTATTATTATTATTATTATTATTATTAATATTTGACTGCTATTTATTATATCATTAACAGTTAGGTTGCTGTACGTATATTTTGTGCAGTAAGTTGCTTTATTATTATTATCATTATTATTTTTCTGTTATTTTTTACATCATTTACAGTTATGTAGCTGTATGAATGTTCTGTGCAGTAAGTTGTGATGTTATTATTTGCTGTATTTGTTATTTTATTTTCAGTTATGTAGCTACATGTATGTTCTGTGCAGTACGTTGTGTCATTATTGTTATATGTTGTTATTTTATTTAAATTTATGTTGCTGTATGTATTTTCTGTGCTGTAAGTTGTTTTTTTATTATTTGCTGATTTTTTAATTTTATTTACAGTTATGTATCTGTATGCGTGTTCTGTGCAGTACGTTACTTTATTATTATTATTATTATTATTATTATTATTATTATTATTTGCCTCCTATTTGTTTTATCATTTACAATTGTGTTGCTGTATGTGCGTTTTGTGCAGTACGTAGAGATATTTTATTAATATTATTATTATTATTATTATTATTTATCTGCTATTTGTTATATCATTTACAGTTATGTAGATGTATGAATGTTCTATGCATTACGTTGTGTTACAATTATTATTTGCTGCTATTTGTTATTTTATTTACAGTTATGTAGTTGTATGTATGGTCTGTGCAGTAAATACTGTTATTATTATTATTTACTCTGTTTGTTATTTTATTAAATTTTATGTTGATGTATGTATGTCCTGTGCAGTACTTTGTGTCATTATTATTATTTGTCAGCTATTTGGTATATCATTTACAGTTATGTAGCTTTATGTATATCCTGTGCACTACGTTGTGTTGTTATTATTCTTTGCCTTATTTGTTAAACTTTTTCATTTATGTATCTGTAAATATATTCTGTGCAGTACGTTTTGTTGTTATTATTTGCTGTATTTGTTAATTTATTTTGAGTTATGTTCTCTCCAGTACGTTGTATCATTAGTATTATTTGCTCATATTTTTCTATTTAATTTACAGTAATGTAGCTGTAAGTAGTTTCTGTGCAGTACGTTGTGTTATTATTATTATTTTGTGGTATTTGTTCTTTTATTTACAATTATGTAGCTGTATGTATTTTCTGTGTAGTACGTAGCGTTATTTTTAAAATATTTGTCTGCTTTATATTATATCATTTACAGTTATGTTGCTGTATGTATATTTTCAGCAGTACGTTGTGTTTTATTGCTATTTGCTTTATTAGTCATTTTATTTACAGTCATGTAACTTTATGTATGTTCTGTGCAGTGCGTTGTGTTATTATTATTATTAATATTATTTGCTGGTATTTAACTATTTAATTTACATTAAGATAACTGTACGTATGTTCTGTGCAGTACGTTGTGTTTTAATTATTGTTTGCTATATTTTTATTTTATTTACATTTATGTAGCTGTATGTATGTTCTGTGCATTACGTTGTGTTTTTATTAATATTTGCTATATTTGTTATTTTATTTAAATTTATTTATTTGTATGTATTTTCTGTGCAGGGATTTATGTCACTAATAATATGCTGATATTTTTTATTTCATTTAAAGTAATGTTGCTTTATGCATGTTGTGTGCAGTACGTTGTGTTGTTATTACTTTTTGCTTTATTTGTTATTTTATATACTGTTAATTATCTGTATGTATGTTATGTGCAGTGCATTGTGTCACTAATAATAATGACGATACTTTGTATTTTTTACAGTAATTTTGCTGTATGTATGGTCTGTGCTGTACGTTGTGTTGTTATTATTATTTGCTATATTTGTTGATTTATTTACAAGTAATGTAGCTGTAAGTATTCTCTTTTCAGTACATAGTGTTATTATTTCTAGGGCAGTACGTTGTGTTTTTAACCCTTTAAACCCCGAATTAAATCCCATCTGCTATTTGCTGGCATTATTAGGAGCTCACCATTTTCTCCACGTTAGCAGGATAAGGGTTAAATTATTAACCCTTAG
>Ga0268261_10003634_pt1 | contig 11370 bp, 6 predicted proteins | sample TergutNc150P1_FD_190353 | JGI IMG/M metagenome (GOLD analysis project Ga0268261, IMG submission 190353) | Nasutitermes corniger P1 segment gut microbial community from laboratory colony in Florida, USA - Nc150 P1 (SPAdes) (version 2) | ecosystem: Host-associated > Arthropoda: Insects > Digestive... | reverse complement strand
ATATTGGGTAAGGAGTACAGATCATTCAGCTCCTCGTTATGCAGCCTTCTCCATTCCCCTGTCACCTCGTCCCTCTTAGGTCCATATACTTTCCTCAACACTCTATTCTCAAACACCCTCAGCCTGCATTCCTCCCTCAATGTCAGTGACCAGGCTTCACACCCATACAAAACCACGGGCAAAATTATAGTTCTATATATCTTGATCTTTAAGTTTTTGGGTAGCAATCTGCTCCAGCATAAAGACAGTCACTAAATTTCATGCATATTTCAGAAGTTACTGTTGCTGGCAGTGGTGGTCATGAGAACTGACACACATATGGATGTGATAATACAATAATGCTATAAAACACTCTTCTATTATACTCATATGGTAAAAACTAAAGTGTCCTATGTACATGCCACATAGGTATACAGAGGGAATGGAGGCAACTCCACTCATTCTTAATGTCAGCACTACATGGATGTAAGTGGACAGCCTCATGCCCTAGCCACTCTACTCCCAGGGACACAGCCCCCAGTACCCACTGAGCAGGAGGTTAAATGGGACCCAGATCGAATTTGTACATTTTGGAGAAGAGAAAAATCTTCTGCATCTGCTGGGATTCATACCCTGGATCATCCAGCCTGCAGCCTAATACTATACTGACTATGCTTTCCTGGATCATTTTAACATGTAGTAAGGAAAGTAAACTAGAAATTATACTGAAGTACCAAAGAAAACATTTATACATTGGCAGGGGGCATAAATGTGAATGTTCAAAGAAGATTCCTTCAATAAACTGGACATTTGGTAAATAACAATGCAAGCAAATTTCCTTGTACTGTTAGCCAATATGTTTTCCCATTTCCACTTCACCCACTAACGTTTAAACTAAATGATGGAATCTCATGAAACTTTGTGTAGGTTTACCATACCACTACAGGGCACTCCAGATTTGCACTTTAAATTTTCTACGAAATTTTGGTGCGAAGTAGTTACATTTCTAGTTAAAGGTTAAGCTTCTGAAATACAAAGCCTTTTTTTGGTTGTTACTTCCCTACTGATTATTGTAATTTATTTCAGGATGATAATTCAGATGGAATTGGTGATCTCCGCGGTCTTGGTAAACAGGCATTTTATTTTACATCCTTGGGAGTTCAAGTTGTGAGACTAAACTCTATATTTGAAGCAGAGCATTATCCTGAAGTATACAGTCAAGTCCACAATTTGACAGATATTTCATCCATTCTTGGAAACATGAAAGACTTCAGTTTTGCTGTTAACATGTTACACAAAAGGAACATTTCTGTTGTGCTTGATCTTCCTTTGAGCCCATTCATAAAGCAGTTGTCTGTAAGTGAGAAGGTAATGCAAACAGAAACAGATATTACTGCTGAGAAGAACACATGGCTTTTTTCTATGGACTCAACCAGTGACAATGAAACAGAGAGAAAGTCAAATACAGTAGGACCAAAAGGAATAAAGCGAACAGAAGCACACAGTGGTAATATGGTAAGTGCTGCAATAAGCTACTGGTTAAAGAATGGAGTAGATGGAATCTATTTAAAAGGTTTGGAGTATTTAGTAGATGAACCTGACTTTGCATCATTAATACAGGAATGGAGAATGGTTACTAAAAGTTTTAACAAGGGTATAGACAAAGAGAAGATTGTCATGTGTAGCATGGATGTTCTAAATGCTCTAGATCTTGAGGATAACTCCAGCAAAGTTGATGCTGTTCTGAACAGTATGGATCTCATTGATGTTAGCCTGGATATTGTGACTAATGGAACTGAAGGTTTGAAGACTCAGGTGGATAAAGCGGTTAAAGGAGTATTGTTTAAGAAGCCAGGGTATCCATGGATTCACTGGAATATTGGTAACATTGACACCAGGAGACTGGCATCACAGTTACCCAAAGGAAATGCTACACTTGCTGCGGTCTTGTTTGAAATGATGCTTCCTGGCACACCATCAATCTTCTATGGAGATGAAATTGGTCTTGAAGAGATAAAGGATCCAGAAGGAGAGGTAAACTACTTATATTCTTTTCTCCTGACATTGCTATTTAATTACAGAATGATCCACTCATGTGACAGATATATTCAACACAAGCAACACAGTTGTTATAGTGTCATCTAGTAATGTTTATCATAAGCCTGGCTATGGCAATACACTGTAATTAGTCATTTTCAGGCCTATTCCATATTATTAAGTTCTATATCTAGGGATAGTGCTTGCAGTGTCCTAAGTGTCCAGCTGTATATGTGGTTCAAATGAGTATACCATTCGTCACCAGGTTTAAAGAACATCAGAATGCTTTCAGAACAAATTCAGGGCATTCAAAATATGCAGACCACCTGTTAGAAGAAAACCACACCTTTGGACCAATACAAAATACAATGATCATAGTATCAAGTCCCAAAAAGGAAGACACCTAGACACAGTGGAAAAGTTCCGCGTGCGTGCGTGCGTGCGTGCGTGCGCGCGTGCGCGCGCGCGTGTCTGAGTGTGGGGGGGGGCTACAGAACTTGGTCCATAGCTGAACTACAAACACACAATAGTTCAGAATCCAATTTTGAAACAATCGCTGACCTACAGACCTGCACCGAGGCTAGCCCCATTATGTTCACCAAGACCACAGCAGCTAAGTGTCAGTACTGAAGCAGCCACTGTAGCAGGCACACCTGTGAAAATGTACAAAAGGGGTAAGTAGCTGCCTCATACAAGTATCGCCTCTAGTTATTTACATGCAGACTGGTTGACTGAGATTCCAGAGATCATCGTCATATTTCTGCACCACATATGCTGTTTAGATGGCAAAAATGGCATCCTTCCTATTCACGTAACATAGCACCACAGTGGAAACCACTGTTACACACATGGTGCCACATTCCACATTCACTTTATTAAACATGGCCTGTATTTGGTTTCATTAACTGTATAATATAAGTTTGAATGTTTAACAAAGTGTTCAGGTCTGAGAACTAGTGTTTGGTTTCATGAATCCTATCATACAAGCTATATGAAGACTGAACAGAGAGGGGAGTGTTGTGACAATATGTATTACATTATACAAAAACATGTACATCACTTATCACTTAAGGATGATATATTACACAACATGATGGTTTGATTTTAGTTTAGATGTAAGACAATATTCGATATCTAAATCACCTGACTACTTATTGATAATATACTGTGTAGGAGTTTAAAGAATTGATTCATGCAAGCATTACACCTAGATATGGAACTTAATTGTATGGAATAGGCTTAAAAGTAACTATAATAGCAACATGTACAGCCAGAGTATGGTTTATAACAACTATTATTGGATGACACTTGCAAGAGCTGGGTTATTGGTTTTTAATATATCTATTTGTATATATTATTGAACACAGTTGTATGCACCATACATATGTTAAGGTAATGATCATCAGTTTTAAATTCTTCATTCTTAAGGTGGTTCTTTCAATAAATACTCCTGTTACTTTTCAGAGAAAAGACATAAGCCACATACATCACTTGCCTCCAATGCACTGGTCAGCACAGCATCCAGGCCTTGGTTTCACTCAGCCAGACTTACTTCCATGGCTTCCTTCCTCCAGTGCTTGGTCAAATGTGGCAGTTGGGCATCAAACAATAATACAGTCAATTTCCAAACTTCGAGAAGGGGCACCATCCATTTATATGGATGGAATATATAAGAATAACGAAAAATTACCAAATTATGAAATCAGGTATGCACACCTTCTGCACAACACTTATAGATTTGGCACATAGCAAATGCTAGATGCCAGTTAGAATATAATGTACTACAGAATTCAGGCTACACCAACAGCAGAATCAAAGTGTGTCAATGACACATGGTTACACACAGAAACACCCACTCCTAATAAAACTCAAGTTACCTAATGTTGGGTCCATATGCAGTTTACATCATTTATTAAAGGATTAGCTGATCTTACTTTTGTGCTTCCATGAACATTGTATATACCAGAATATCAAAATGTGTATTTGACATTCAGAGGACCGTGCATCGTGATATATTCTTACAACAAAAGCCAATGAGATGCACTATTTCTCAAGTTTATTTTGAAAAAGAACTCTATATGTTTTGGACAGATCTACTGTCCATCATCAGGAATCTCAACACTGTATACACAGCAATAGGTATTTGTCACGCTAGTTATGTTGAGTTAAGTTGACTGTCTGCTAGCAGACAGTCAACTTAACTAGCATGACAAATACCTACTGCTGTGTATACATTGTTGAGACTCCTGGTGATGGACAGTAGATCTGTCTGAAACATGTAGAGTTCTTTATCAAAATAAACTTGAGAAATAGTGCATCTCGTTGGCTTTTCTTGTAAGAATAAGAATCAAAATGTAATTAAATCTAGTGTGCCCCTAATATGCATTTTGGAGTTGGAAGAGGTTGGAAAACACAGTCAGTCAGGTTTACACAAAAATACTATTCACTTGTGTGTTCACTTAAATGTCTGGGATTACAAAATTAATCTTTGCAAATAAAACAAATAAAGAACTCAGATTTTGTAAAGAAATGGCTGTTGCTTTGCTGTTACATGGGAGCGGGAATTTAGCACCTAACAGAGGAGATAAAGGTGAACTACAACAGCTGAAATGAGATTTCTAAGATTTACTGGTCAAACCAAGTGAGACGAAATGAGCCATAAAACTACTGGAAATGAGATACAAATATTTGACATATGGAATGGGATCACAGACCAGAAAAACAATTGGCATAAACATCTTGCAAGAGAGAGCATGTGCTGAATAGTTTGACAAGTTCTGATGTATAAGTTGATTGGATGTAAATGTTGGCTGCCCACAAAAACAGGAGGACAAATTAGGATCATTCTTATGTGACCAGAAAAGGCCTTAGCAACTACCCTGACACATGACGATTCATCACCTGCATATTCAGTATCATCATTCTGTGATTCAGTTTATTGCATTAGGCAGGCTTATGGGTCCAATATTATGGTAGACACAGTCAACTATCATATTTTAATTGACCTTGGATCTTTTAAAATAAAGAAGGAGTTCATACTAAATATGTCTTTGTGTAGCAAAGTTCATATTTGTATTGACTACTCACCCACCAGGTCTAATGAAAACTAGTTTGAAGTCAGCACATAAAGGTTGTTTATCATTTCAACTTTATGGCTGTAAGTGCTCAAATAATGTTTGGTTTATACATGTGTCTAAGCCAGTTTTGCATGAACAGCAGCACCTATCTGCATACTTACTCCATAACCATAGCTATTTTTGGTAATCTTTAAGACTTTTGGTAATGTTGTACTGTATCTCTTTATAATTTCCAGGACTGTTGACAGTGACATCATGATTGTTGAACGATACTATCCTCGTCGCCATTCATATGTGATCGTGTGTAACTTTGGAAACCAAACACAAACAAAGGATCTGTCCTTTGCTTATTATGGAGGAGAAGTTATAGCTGACCTGCGAGGAAGAGTCGGAAGCTATCTGAGCTTTCATGCTCTAACACTATATGCTGGAGAGTCCATACTTATAAAACTAGACAAGTAGTATAAGTGTCCATCCCCCCAGAAGTATGTTTGCCTGTACTCTAAAGAAAGAAATAAACATGATAGCCATAGTGTACAGGCAGATGTGCATCTTTTGACAAGTTTTCCAGCATGTAGTTACAGCTTGCCATTATGTGTACTAGCTAATACCACCTGAAAAAAAAAGCAGTGAGTAGGATTATCTTTGCTTGTTTTTACTGTTCATATTCGAGAATGCTTCATGTAATCAATAAATATACATATTTTCAAGCAGACCCTCTTTTGTTGTTTGTTGTGTACTGTATACCATAATTACAGTAAAACAATTTAGTTATTCACGTCCTCATTTCAGTTCTCTGTTCCTCAGTTTTGCTTTCAATTTAACCAAATGAACGGCATCTAACAGCAAATTCTGATTTCCTTGAAAAACCAATTTAGTTTATATAAATATACAGTTCCACAAATAAAAGGTTTAAATTATATGTTGTATTAATATGAAACTACAAGAAATGGTGGAAGGCATAGTTGGGGGTCAGTACACTAACAAATCAAAACTGCACTCATGCAGAAATCAGGTGAAGATAGAACTCAGAATATACCTGATACCATTCGGGCGAGGATTTTTTGTCTTCTGTTTGCCACCCAAAAACATACAGATTAGGAGTATGGAGAACTATAACTTTGCCTGCTGTTTTATATGCAGGTGAAACTTGGTCTTCCACACTGCAGGAAAAACAGTTGCTGAAGGTATTCGAGAGTAGGGTAATAAGTACAACATTAGTGAACCGCTGGCAATTGCAGAATCAGAAGCATCACCAAGTATTGTTAAAGGTAAAGGTAAAGTTCACCCTAGAACAGGCCGTGAAGGCCCAGAAGGGGAGTAGAGGTATAGCTCTACTCTTTCATTAACCTCGGCACTAGAGGGGGTGGGTGGTCAATGCCACGCCCCAGCCGCTTTACCCCGGGAAAGAGACCCGGTACCCATTTTCTAGGAGGCTGGGTGGGCCCCAGGGCCGGTCTGGATGGGTGCAGAAAATCTCACCTCCACCAGGATTCGATCCCCAGACTGTCCAGCCTGTAGTGAGTCGCTATACCGACTACACTATCCTGGCCCGCCCAAGTATTGTTAGGGTCATCATATCAACAGGATGACAGAGGCAAGGTATGTGGTATGTATGGGGGCGAGGCAGATGCATACAGAGTTTAGGTGGAGAAACGTGTGGTAATAGGCCATTTGGAAGACCTAGACATAGATAGGAGGAGAATATTAAAATGGGTCATAAAGAAACAGGATGGGAGGGCATGGACTGGATTGAATTGGCTCAAGATAGGGGCAAGTGGCAGACTCTTGTGAACGAGGTAATGAACCTTTGGGGTACACAATATGTGGGCACATTCTTGTCTAGTGAGGAATTATTAAAGTCTCAAAACTGACTCTCCTCCATGAACTGTGTTTCTTAGTTAGGTGGAGAGTTAAATACAGCTTCATCTAATATACTGTTAGGATTATCAAATCACAGGAAAATCAGTGACAAAACAGAAAATTTCAAACTGCCTTGGAGGCCAAGTATAGATCAGAAAGTAACAGCAGAATGGTTAGATAAATAAGGTATGATGGTTTGGAATGTATTCAACCAGCTCCCTTAAATTCCAGTGACAGGCTTTTATGAACACCGTAATAAACATTTGTGCCCAGAAAAACAGAGGACTTTTTGACCCACTGAGTAAATGTACCATCAGTTCACTGGTGGTACATATGTCTATTACTATCGGTTTTGTTTTGTACATTTTAAATGTACACAGCAAAGTAATTGCCAAGAAAAAAATTCAGGAATACGCATGTAAACAGACTGTGTCCATTCACACAGCACAATGGGCTCTCACCCCTTCCAGAAAATAATATTCTGATATCCAATACAATTCCACTTTAATTACATAACACCAAAAATCAGTAAAGTCAACTGGATTATAAAACTGTGCATGAAATAAATTACAGTCAACTTGCACATTTTCACTGATATACTTTTAGGTGTTTGCCAGTAATGAAAATACAGGATTTCCAGATCCACTGTCTTCAAAAGTAGCTTCAATTCAAAATCTGTGTTTAGTCCCATGTGTGATTTGCCAAAGAGGTAATAACATATCTTTAAAAAAAAATAAGTATTTGAAATACAATTTGTATTTTGTGAATGTATTAATGTAATATGTGGGTCCTGTATGTATTGTGTCAACACAAATATCTGTACAAATTACCTAACTGTTGCCATTACTGTAAGACTGTTATTTCTCACAAATGGTTTGAATTAGTAGACAGCTCTCTTTCAGACGACACATTACGCTTTAATGAACACCCATTAAAGGAAAAGATTTATTTGTTCAAAATATCTTTAATAAGTAGATTATGTTGAACATGGTAATATATGTACAGTGAAATGATAGGTATTTTACACATGCAACTTTTTCCATTTAGACCCATTTAGACATATTACAAAAAAAAAATATTAAAAATATGATTACATAACTAAAGGACACTGCACATGCACTTGTGAACACAAACCGTCAGTAACAAATCTGTGCATCAAAGGAAAGAAAAGGGGTTCATATTTTGTCATAAATATTGTACCAGTATCACAGTAGTTCTTTAGTTCTAACTGCTTACAAATATAGTATATCAATTAGCTGATGTAAATTGTTTGTGGTGACTTTATGCCAATTAAATCTTTTCAGGAACTCAGTTGTGTGTAGACTGAGTTCATATCCACCACTTTGGAAACTCTGTGCCCCATCATTAGGAGTTTGACAAGATAAGTGTCATGGCCACACACTGTATTTGTACCCACAGTATGCTCTCGGAGTTATGTCCTGCCCAAGCATGGACCACTGTGGTAATTCTGCATGGAGCCACACCTGAGTCCAAAAGCAGATTCTTCATATAAACGCAATGTGAGGCTGCATCACTCATCATTGTAATCCCAGATAATGGAAAAAGAGACAGTCTCTGAAAATGTGGATGCAAACTCTATCTTCAAACAGCTCATCACCCAAAAAGGCTTCACAGATGCTGCAAAATTTTCATATGATTCCTTTTGATTGTTTCCAATAGCTTATCTACACGACTGACATGAACGCAAGAAATTTACCTCTTATTAGTAAGTGAACAAAACAGACACTTTATGTAGGAAGGTATACAACCAACAATCCCTTCTTAATGCCTCTTAAAACAGAAACAGATCCGACACACATTATTGTCATACAAAACGTTAAGTATGTACTAACATCTAGCTTATTTCACATTAATGTCTATATGGATAAAACAGAGTATCAGCAAAATTATGATTAAAAATATAAACTTGAGCAATTGATTTTTCTTACAATGACATGGGAAAAAATAACATAAAACATCGAAAACAAGATTTACATACATATTTAACATCTATATTATAAGACTTATTCTAAATCAAGATTATGGGAAACAGAAAATGGCACCCTGAGAATCAGAAGCTCGCAAAGCTTCAGGTTTGACAGATGATGTTAATTCAGACAAAAGTTGAGGCATTTTACAACTGAGGGTCATTAATATACAAATAGTGTGTCTCAACATAGGCTTTTCCATTAAATAACAATGGCCTGTCAAATTGGCACATAAGGGTTTAAAGCAGTTCACTGCGTGCTACCTACAAATAAGAACCTTGGATTCCATCTTTGATTTAGTTATTATGAATGGTGTAAGCATGCTGACACAGTTCAGTATTGAAGATGGAACTACTGCATACTGATGTGCTATCCAATTCAGCAGCAGAGATGGCAGACAGAAAAATTCAGAGCTGCAAAATTCATTCTTATGGCTTTGATACTTCTATATACAAAATCTGTATAATATAATTAACTTCCATTCATATATATAAATATATATATATGCAGCATATCAAGGGAATTTCAACCCACACTCACCTACAGTAATTTAATTGGTATAGAAATCTCTCTAAGAAACAAAAATCACTCTTCAAAATGGGAACCTTCTCAAGTTTTGTTCTTACAAAATTTGCTGTATGTTTGTCTTATGGACAAAAGTATTTTTCTGGGTCAGTGTTCAGCCAAGGAAGCTAGCGTAACTTTCACAAACGACACATGACTTTTATGTTGATAATCTGTTTAACAGCTTGTATCTGCCTGACAGCCAATCACGTTTCCAGATCATTTACACTTAACTGCCAAACTGCTAACGCAAAATGGCTTAAGGTCTGATACTGTCATCATTATGTACTTTATACCAACATATCATGAAATTGTAAGAAGACAAAGACTTCTACCGTGGCTTACACTGTATGTCCGTCAGCATCTTAACTTTGCTGGTGGTCATCAGAATCCTGCCTAGACTGTCTAAAAAATACACACAGTCTTCTCATAGGCAGAGTTTTCAATAATAATGTTTTAAAATTAACAGGACTCTAGCTAAAGAATAATCATAATTTATACCAAGTTCCTGCAATTTATATATTTACAAAATCTATTACATTGCCAGCACTCCTTTATTTAGAGCAGCCATTCTCCCAAAGTAGAAAAATTTGGATCAACTTGATGAAAATAAGGGCAAAATGGCAACTCTAATAGTGTAAATTTTGACAGTGTAATACTTCACAGGCACTGTCAAAGTTACCTTCAGAAATAAATGACAGCTTACTCACTGCAGAAATTCAGTCAGTGTATTCCATTGGAACATTACATCTTAAGCCTGTTTGTATTCCATGAGGTTCTTAAAATCCCTAGTACAGTATGGAGTTGCAAGCATCATTCAGAACGGAATGCCCAACTTTTTTTTAAAGATTATCAGCTAAGATACATTTTCTTTGAGTACAGTAGTATTTAGTCTTCCCCATTAAGATCAAAAGTTCTGAGATATTCCAAACAATTACAAATTTCTGTGTAACTCCAGTATAGTTGAGCCTAAAATAGCAGGACAACTGGGCTTCCAATTATCACTCGAAGACTGACTTCACTGACTTTTGATAGGAAACAAATCTGGCAGAATCTCTCTCTAATATTCTACATTTCATAAACTATCCTTCTGCTTTAAAAATATACACTAACACACACTTGAATAAATGGCAGCTGGATTTATCGGTGGGTTGCTGTGCCTAACATGCCTACAGCAAGGAACACAATGATTGTGTATGAAGTAATATCCAGAAATTTGATTAATACGTCTCAAATAACACAAAGTTCATGGACAGATTACAAAATTGAATTCCTACAGTCCAAAAAGTCAGATGTTTCCAGATTACTGTTAACTAAATGCAAAGCCATAAAACAACTGAGGAAAATCATAATTGAGGAACATTAAAAGTAAGTTCCATTGTATGTGTTTACACTAACTACATTTCCTAGGTGAAGATGGTATTATTTCATGTGTTCTGTAAACTATATGAATGTCTGTATTTATCTTTTGGGACATTAAAAATGTCACAAGTACAATTGTATCAGTTGATATTTCATGTGAAAAATTGCAATACTGTATGTAAATTCTGCATAGTACTGTAGTATAGCTAACACATCCTTACACTACATGGTAGTAAAATCTTCCTTGTACTGATTGAAAAAAATTTTACTGAATATACCACTCTCCAAACTGTTAGGACTATGCAAGTGGCCTGGTTAATAAAACATAGCAATTCAACTTCACACACTTACTTCAGTAGAAATAGCAACAAGATGCAGCTTTGTAATAGAATTTATTATTCCAAAGTTTACTGAAGGCTCAACATGTTTCGAGCGGCACACCGCTCATCATCAGGAGCTCTAAACTGTGTTTGCAGCCTCTGGTTTATATACCCATGTGG
>Ga0268261_10003633_pt1 | contig 11371 bp, 8 predicted proteins | sample TergutNc150P1_FD_190353 | JGI IMG/M metagenome (GOLD analysis project Ga0268261, IMG submission 190353) | Nasutitermes corniger P1 segment gut microbial community from laboratory colony in Florida, USA - Nc150 P1 (SPAdes) (version 2) | ecosystem: Host-associated > Arthropoda: Insects > Digestive... | reverse complement strand
TCTGCGACGAGCTGATCACTCGTCCAGAGGAGTCCTACCGACTGTGCTGCGTCGTTGTGTGTGATCTAGAAACATCAAGAATGGGTGCTCCATATATATATATGACATTAGTCACCTAAGGGTTAAATACTTTTAAGCTGTTGAATTATTCACAGAAAGTTGTTCTCTATATGCCATATCGGGATTTCATAAAAGATGGTTATCAGTGAAAATGCAAAGCAACTGTCACCGATGGAGCTAATTACCATCGTTGACATCATGTTATTGTTATTCAGGTTCCTTGCTACAGGTGATAGGTACCGTGCAATGTCATGTCACATATTTGAATATCTTTGTTGGCATTTGTTCAAATTTTGTATGAAATGCATAATAATTAGGAAAGAGCTGCAAACTGCACATGTTTATAATCCCACTAGTTGAATATTGAAGGAAGCAGTTCAGGAGTTGTACAAATTATGCTAGTTCCTGAATTTCATTAGCTGTTTAGGTCGAAAACTTGATATTCAAGTTATTTTCATTATAATCAACAAATGCACTTTTAATATCGCTACAGTATATATCACAGCAATGTCTCTTTACATAATCCACTGTGGGATACTATGGGATTGTAGCAGTGAACAGTACCACATATATATAATATTTATTTTGTCTCACAGTAGTCGTACAGTCAGATGTGACAGTTGTTTAATAGTGCGATGTGTTGGCCTGGTCTCGCTGCGTGTGGCTGGTTGCTGGTGACGGCTCGAGTGCGCAGTGCTTCTGCGCGGTGTAGAGCCCAGGCGGTAGTCGCACCCAGTTGCTGTGGCAGACAGCAGAGAGATGCGTGGCTGATCGGGTCCTGGTAGTGCGGCCAGCTCCAGTTCGCTCGTTAGGTGTCATGTTGATTTTCGGCGTCAAGGGACGTTATTCCCTTCTCGGTGTATCGGAGCGGCGAGTCTTTCTTGAAGTGTCTCAGACAGTTTACTCCCTTCGACTGATGATTTGGGGTTTGGAACTGTCCTCCTTTTATTCTGATTTCTGATGTTCAGTCTGCTCTGCTATTGGTTAGTTGGTGGATTCGGTGGGCATGGCTACTCGAACGATTACTCCTGGTTGAGGTGCTGTGATGGGAAGGTCCAGATCTTCAACGCAGTTTTCCTTACCCATCACTTCCCTTGTGGAAGCATGCTCAGGTGACCTCTATCCATAAACCGGGGAAGGATCCGGCACTATCATCATCCTATCGACCCATTAGTCTCTTGGACACAATTGGTAAGCTATTTGAAAAGATCCTATTAGCTAGGATCTTACATGTAGTAAGCGATCGCGGACTGCTGTGAGACGAGCAGTTTGGGTTCAGACCCAGGCATAGCACGTCCTTGCAGTTGGCCCGCTTCATTGAAAGAATAACCAGGAACTTCGGCGAAAAGAGGCTAACAGGCGCAGTTTTCCTCGACGTGGCCAAAGCCTTTGATACCATCTGGATCGATGGCCTCCTTTACAAGCTAACACTCCTCAACTTCCCATCTTACATAGTCCACAATATCTCATCGTATCTCTGGGGTCGGACGTTCGAAGCATTCTTCCAGACAGCCACGTCATCTCTTCACAGCATGCGGCCTGGTGTAGCTCAGGGTGGATTGATCTCCCCTGTCCTCTTCAGTCTGTATGTTAACAACATGCCTTCACCCTCGCACCACGTTGAGTTGGCTCTCTACGTGGACGACACAGCCATCATAGCCACGTCCCACAAGCCGACACTGCTCGTCAGCTACCTGGAGTCATACCTCAGTGACCTTCAACGGTGGTTGAGTGAATGGAGAATCGCCATTAATGTTTCCAAGAGCACCGCGATCATCTTCGCACGTGCCGGATGGCGCTTCATTCAACCCCGACCAGTAACACTCTTCAGGGAACCAATCGAATGGATCGACAGAACTCGTTATCTGGGGCTAACACTAGATACACGACTCACCTGGTCGCCTCACATCGATCAGGTGAGGAAGAGGACTGCTCAAAGGATGGGTATGCTGGGTCCCCTCCTGAATGAAAAGAGTGATCTCTCCATCAGGAATGGAGTTCTGCTATATAAGCAGCTCATCCATCCCATGATGGATTATGCGTGCCCTGCTTGGAGGACCGCTGCCCGCTCCCATGTCCGGAGGCTACAGGTGTTGCAATCCAAGTGTCTCCGCCTTGCTACTGGTGCCCCCTGGTACATAAGTAACAGGCAGATTCACGAGGACTTGAGTGTTCTGCTGTTTGCCGACCACAGAGCCCTGACTGCGAGCTTCAAGTCAATGTTAGCTGACGTGGAGAACCCCCTTGTACGGCAACTTGGCAGATACACTGACCGAGGGTTGACCCCATCGCCTGAGGCATGAGCCAAGGGCGGCAGGAGCCAGCAGGCCAGTCGAGGCCATCGCCCGCAATGGCCAAGTCGACCAAACGAATCGCGTCCGGTGCTGATCAACCGAGCGCTTTTCGGCTACCCTGACTTAGGTTTTCCGTGATTTTCCTCAGTTGTAAGGCAAATGCCAGGGTATACGATGTTAAGTTGGGGCATGGCCTGCACTCCCCTCCCCAGGCGCGGCGGCTTCACCTAAGCGCCCGACTAAAGTCGTTCTTGCAACGGAGCCAGTCCGGGATAGGAACCCAGACAGCCAACGAACCAAAGTTTATCCCACCCATAATTAGTTTACGCCACATAGGCACTAGTCTTTGGCATAACCAGTCAAGGCCCTCAGCCTGACTTCAAAATTGTTAGCATTAGCATATTCCCATTAGAGTTAAGGTGTCTATTATAGAGCCCAGCGATGCGGTCCAAACGCAGGAATGACTAACAGACAGGGGGACGTCGACTTGTGCATTGCGCAAGTCTCCACCCCCAGTTAACACTTTGGCTTGGCTTGGCTTGGTGATGGGAAATGGTGCCTGGTTTGGAGCCAGGAAGAGAGACTGGAGTTACCGAGGGAGAGAGATAGGAGAGAGAGAGAGCATTGCTGTGCTGTGTAGCGGAGAAATAGCTGTGGTCTGGTTAGGTGCATGGATCGGAGACTAAAGGAAGGAGAGCTATGATGAAGGGTGGCAGACTGAACAGAAGAGGGAATCGTGCTGCTATGTGGGTGTCCCCACACCACACTCCGACATGTTTCGACATTTCCATGTCATCATCAGGGAGTTCCACATCTGCGCCTTGCCAAATTATATAAATTCTAAAATTGCAGCTGTAAAAATTACAATTTCAAACAGTTGTTAAAATTTTATTAGCCTTGTTTACATAAAATCTGTTTGACATTATTTATTTACATAAGCTAATAAAGATGTGTATAAGTGACACCTCAGCCCTGGGGCCCACCCTGCCTCCTATACAAAGGGTATGGATCTTGAATGGGTGCAGAGGGGCTGAGGCATGGTGTTGACCACCCACCCCTATCTATTGCCAAGGTTAAAGAAAAAGCAGAGCTATACCTCCACCTCTGGGCCTTAGTGGCCTGTGCTAGGGTGAACTTTATTATAAGTGGCACCTATAATAATGTTTAGACAGGAAAAATGTCTGATATATTTCCCATTGAGAATGGTCAGATACCAGGGACGCTTTACTGCCACTGGTTTTTAAATCACTGAAGAAATTGTCACTAGGAAGATCCAAGCAAACCACGAGGGATTAAAATTGAATGCAACACATTAGCTTGGTTTAATAGGCAAAAATATGCATAGTGTATAGAATCATACAAAAGCATCATTAGTAGCCAGTATGGAGGAGAAGAGTCTGAGAAACCTAAATATGTATTCATGTCTTGTGATCAGAATGCAAAACTAAATCACAACATAAAGGTAGGTAATAAATTCTTTGAGAATGCAATGAAGTTCAAATGTTGGTCACAGTTGTATGATTGAAAACTCGAGGGAAATCCAGGGAATTCCTGTTACTATTTATCCAGAATCTTTTGCTTTACCATTTACTACCTACAAATACAGTGATCAAAATATATGTTTATAAGTAAAATTTTGCGTGTTACACAGGTGTAAAACGTACATGTCACATTGAAGGGGTGAACACAGGCTGTGGGGGACTGCAAGTACAGTGCTGAGGAAGATATTTTGGCCAAATAGGGAGGATGTAAACAGGATGCCACAAAAAATTCCATAATGAAGAACTTGATGATTTGTACTCCCTAACAAGTTCAAATCGCAGAGAATGTGGTCGGTGTGCCATGTAGCACATGCAGAGTCAATGGCAACCGCACAAAAGGTTTTGGTGGGAAAACATGGAAAGAGACCACTTTGCAGACTTAGGCGTAGATTGGAGGATAAATATTAAAATGGATCTTGAAACAGTGCAGAAGGTGGCGCACTGGATTAATCTGGCTCAAGACAGGGACAGGTGGTGGGCTCCCGTGAACATGGATTCTTGACCCTCGATGATGAGACTGATACGTTTTCCTGAAAGGTCGTTAAGGAATTACCACTCTACTCTGCGCAATATCACATGAGAGTGTTGATCTCATATACTTCGAGGCGGACGCCTGAAATTACAAATGGTTATGAACCTTTGGTTTCCATATCATGCAGGGGACTTCTGTACTGTCTGAGGAACTATTAGCCTTTCAAGTCAGCGGTGATACTAGTACGTGTGAAACGCTGACACAATTATTATCAACAATCAATGCTTCTGAAACAATAACAATTAATTACGTGCCATACAACCATCAATATACTTCCTGCACAGGAAATGAGTAGCTTAAATTTGTATTCACGGCGTCCTTTACCTCCAGGATATTACGTTCCTGCGATGATTAAGGTCATTTTATGTTTGCGTTCTCTTTAATAATGTTTAAATAATTCAAAGGCGAGACTGATTATGTGGTTAATATAATAAGTTTTATATTGATGTTTGTGTTTATTGGTCAAGGTACTTATGTGATTAAGAATCTTAAAATAAATTGAACGTGTAGTGATAACGTAGTAGTGACGTTGACGGAAGAAGAGTTTGTACTCCCTGCTCGTACCGGTGTACGCCCGTTGCGGGGAAGCCATTGCGTGAGGTTGTGGAGGAGTTTGTGTTTGGTGTAAAATCGTAGCGTGAATTTGGAATTAAGCATGAGAGTCAAAACGGAAATTGATAGCGATGACAAGGGGTGAGTTTTTATTACAAATATACTTAATTACGAGTTTCATGTAAATAGGAAATCTTTAAATAAGTCATAATGAATGATGTAAAACGTGAGAGGGAGACGGCATGTGAATGTTCTGTTCGGTTGAGATTGTTTTATGTGGATACAGGCAAATTCGTTACCCTGTTGCATACATCGTATAGTTATTGAGTTTCAGAATTTGTACAGTGTAATGCAATATAACAGGGATGAAACGTTGCCGATTGGTATTGTACCCTTCCGGCGACCGTTGTACCCGAACATTTTTATTTGGCTTCGGCGTAGCTTTTTGTGGTAGACGTGGCTCTTTGGGATATGGAAGTGTGCTTTTCGAACGTTGATGTGTTAATTGGGTAAATGCATGTACACTTTGGTTTGTAAAGTTTCACTATTGATTTATGTAGGTGTGCCTTTCACTGTTTGCCAAGCTATCTGTTTCAGACATGTGTAATGGAAATGTAATTGCGTTCGCTATTAATAATTACTAAACAGTTACTACATTCCAAATGAATATTTAGCAGTGGCCAGTTTCGTCTCATGTATAGACTTATACTGTTTTTTGTAAATGAAGACTGATGTTACTGAATCCAGTTCTGCCAAAAATTGCATAGGTTGAGACTGACTCGTGTCTTCTGTCATGCAGTTGAACCTTGGGTTAGAAGCTCCTGTAAAAATATGTACTAGATTTAAATTGGTGAGTAATTCAGAAAGTTGGCCTACCTTGCTTGTGAGTCATCCCAGCTGCACAGTGTCCAGTTTCAAATCCTTCGAAATGTTGGATAACACAGATGTACTGCTGGATCACAACTCATGTCCTTTGAGTATAATGAAAGCTTTGTACTTGGGTAGATTTAATGTGCCAGGATCCAAACCAGATTCGCTGTGGAAAGTTTGCCTGCAGCATGTTTGGTGGTTGAATAGTTCCGTGTTGTTGGGTTTGAAATTTTTACTGCATGAGTCTGGCATTTATAGCTTCTGGGCTGTGATGTTTTGTAGTGTGAGGGAAGTGTACTTACATTTCAGAGGTTCCTGCTGTCATCATGTCACATGCCAGTAATAATAAAAAATCTTTGTGTTATGTGTTTATTATGGTAAATATTGTGTTTGTTAAGGCAGGTATCTTTGTTGTCATCAGATGTTCCTTAATTTGTATTATGGAGGAGGTAAAATGTAGTACATGTGTGCAAATTTTCAGCTGTTGTGAAGAATGTATCTTCAATATTTGCTCAGTAAGATAATAGTGTTTGAAATTAAAAAAATTGTGTTGTCAGGTGCATATGTGAGTGAAGTTTGTAGTGGATATGAGAATAATAATGCTGAAGGAAAGTCATGAATAGAGGTTTACTATTAAACTCCATTGCTTCAAACAGCTGTGGTTGTACAGAAGTAAAATCCTCAGCTTATGTAGATATTTTTCAAGTCAGCTGTGTTAACCCTTTAAACACCAAATATAATCCCATCTGCTATTTGCTGGCATTATTAGGAGCTCACCATATTCTCAAAGTTAGCAGGGTAAGGGTTAAGGGCTGTTCCAGTACAGAATAGGGTCAACATTTATTAATTTTTCGAAACAATGTTTTACAAATTTTTATTTAGTAATGCCTAAAATGATCAGTACTTTTGTAACAAGAGCTGCATTCTGTAATTCAGATGGAAGTGTAAGTATATGTACCTTTCTGTCTCGATTCAGTACTTGTGGCCCGTACATTCGAGACCACATTAGCTTGGTTGCCATTGCATCACATTCGTACAAACTTTAGTGGGGTAGCCTATGTACATGAAAAAACAAAAGAAGCATTCTATAAAGGTTAGGCTTTGAAGTTTCATTTGTAGTGATGGAAACTCAATCGATGGTTACCAACATTCATGTATAACTATATTCCAGTAAGGCTGTACTTTTGTATTGCCATGGAGTTTAGGCTTGGAAGGTTTTGTTGTATTGACATTCATATATGTTATATATTGGTACACTTGGAGCACTTCAGATGCCATGGTCTTTGCTGTTTGCTTGCACTCAAACATTATATGCTCTGACTCCTGATGTGAAGCACCTTACTCTGTTGGAGTTTCATCTTTGAAATGGTTGTACATTGCCATAGACTGTTGCCATATGTTGTAAATTAGCTTGTATTTTGCAGTGCCATCTATGTTGGCACCCCACATTTGTTATGGTTTCCATTACATTTGATATAATTTTCAAGGCAAGAATTATGGTACATATGAGTTGAGAGTCTATATCTGTGTATCTATGTCTGCGTGCCTGCCTGTCTGATCTGTCTGTTTTCCAGTGGTCTTTTAGTTACTGGTTGTCAGTTGCCATAGTTGCCAGTTTACTGTGTTGTCGGATGTTAAATTCCTCTGCTTAATAACCATGTCAACTTCCTTTTCCTACTTCAAATCATCATCATCATCATCATCATCATCATCATCATCATCTTCCTCCTGGTGACCAGGTCATTATTTGCTTTGGCCATCTGTTTCCTGCACTTTTTCTCTGATGATCTCATTTCTTTTGTTAGTCTGGAGATTATTGCATTTCATTTCCAAAACTCCATTTCTGTAAATTTGATATTCATGGATCTGCGCATCATAGATGACTCAGTGGAAATACCAACAAAATGCAGCTTTGTAATAGAATTTATTATTCCAAAGTTTATTGAAGGCGCAACATGTTTCGAGCGGCACACCGCTCATCATCAGGAGCTTCATCAGCTCCGATGATGAGCGGTGTGCCGCTCGAAACATGTTCAATAAATTTTGGAATAATAAATTCTATTACAAAGCTGCATCTTGTTGGTATTTCTGCTGAATCCATTTCTGTTCTTAACAGTTTTTCTTTAACTTGTAATCCATTGTCCTTAATTCCCAACTGTAACTTGAAATGCTTTCTGTCACTATAAAGTATTAATTTCTTTGTATTTAGCAAACTATATTTACTCCAGAGTAGGTTGTTTAGTGCTGTTGTTATCTTGGCTCGCTGTATCACAAAAATATGCTGGACAGGAACAACAATTGATCGCACACCGAGTTGTAAGATGAATGGTTTCTGTGGCCTTTTTTGTCAGGGTGCATCCATCAGGTTGTGCTATGCTTTGCAGTTTTTTGGCGTGAGCATAGACTTAGAATACTCTACTTGGTAACAGTTTTTGCCATGGCAACCAGAGTGTAACTCAAGTATACCAAGGGTTATTTATATATTTATGTGTGTGTGTGTGTGTGTGTGTGTGTGTAAGGCGTATGTTCCATCAGGTGTTGTATTGGTTCCATAAATAATGATGTTACTCATGTGTTGATGAATGTAGACCTTTGCAAGGGAAGTAAGTGTTTGAAGGCTTTGTTGAGTCTGGTTGTACATGTTTGCTGCCAGTCAGTTTGTAAAGAATATTAAAAAAAAGTGATTAACCTAAACACTGTTCGCAGTGACCTGTATCCTTAATTGTAATATATTTTTTTTCCTTGTATAATTGAAGATGACAATAGAAAAATGCACGATCTTCATTCTAGTTTATTCTCTGCCCATGAATGTGGTGACCTTCCCTGTATTGATTGATTGTATTGAACAAACATGCTACACTTTCAGTTTTTTGCAACTTCAGTATCCATTTTTGTGTCCTGTCAGAAATATCCACACATTGAAAATTCATGTTTCAGCCCATAGTTGAGTTTAGAAAGGAAGGGCTGCGGTAACCTCCCTCAGGATCACCTTCTTGCTGTTAATGTACCATTTTTGTTCATCTTGTAAAGGGACTTTTCAGAATTCAGAAATGTCACTTACATTACCTGAACTTAATCATCCGGGTATGTTGAACAACATGTGCACGCACTGTGATGGGATGATTTTCTTTTGCGCTGTCGGCTGTGAAGTTGACAACCTTAATTTCTTTATTTTGGATGAGTTTACACTTGTCATCACCGCAAATCACAAGTTGTGCATCATTCAAACCTCGACCAGTTCCGTTTATTTCTTCTGAGATAACTGAAATGTTCTCCTTTCTTATATTCTGTCATCTTTGTCATATTGTGCATGATATCTTCTGACCACCTCATTTTCTTTTGTTTATCCTTGTTCTTCTACCAGGCTTCAGACACTGGAGAATTTCCTTCACTTCTCTTTATTCAGTTGATAGAAATGTGCCCTGTTCAGTGGTATAGGGTTTTGCGAGAATATATAGAAATTTGTGACTTGCTTGAAGATGTTTGGGAGCAAGCAGAATTTTGTGAGTAGTGTGCAGATGTACTTAGAAATGGTTTGGGTTACTGGATTTTAGCTCATGGGTCGGACTTACATCAGTTAATATTACGATACTTGGTGGTGTGTAGAACCTACTGATTCATGCACGGCCATTAGGTGACGTGGATTCGGGTGGTCTTGGTTATACCGTGTGGAAGGGTGATAATGCCAGCATTTCACAAGAATATACCTTCTGCTATCATCTTCAAGGGCCGAAGATTCGTCTACTGACAAAACTTAGACACCCATGAAGATGTAGGCAGTACATTCCTCCAAAATGTCGGGATGTAGTACCCTTGCTAGTTTGCATAATAATCCACTAAATGAAAGTTGAGAGTTAGCATCTTTTGCAATTATGAATGTGATTGCTATATGTGTGCTTCAGGCTGAGGGTGTTTGAGAATAGGGTGTTGAGGAGAGTATTTGGACCTAAGAGGGACGAGGTGACAGGGGAATGGAGAAAGCAGCATAACGAGGAGCTGAATGATCTGTACTCCTTACCCAATATTGTGCGGGTGGTAAAATCGAAACGAATGAGATGGGCAGGGCATGTGGCGCATATGGGGGAGGATAGAGGTGTGCACAGGGTGTTGGTGGGGAAGCCTGAGGGAAAGAGGCCATTGGGGAGACCAAGACACAGATGGGAGGATAATATTAAGATGGATCTTCAGGAAGTTGGAGGGGGTTGTGGGGACTGGATGGAGTTGGCTCAGGATAGGGACAGGTGGCGTGCGCTTGTGGGTACGGTGAGGGACTTGCGGGTTCCATAAATACGGGGAATTTGTTGACTAGCTGCAAAGTTTACTGGTTAGCTTCTCAAGAAGGACTCTGCTCCATGGAGTAAGTAAGTAAGTATATGTGTGCTTGGGATATTAAATGAGGCTGTCACTGAACAAAATGTCTCAGACAGTGGATTGGTGTCACATTGATTTTCTGTCGTGAAGTCGTGCTGATCTTTTTTATACTTACATCACTTTCACGTTTGTTAGCTGCACTCATTTCAGGTGGCTGTTGACCTTTTGACTGTTGCCAGATTCACAGTTTTTTTTTTTTTTTTTTTTTGGAGATATGTTGCAAAGAAAGTATTACAGCATGTTCAAGGACAAGTTACAAAATTATTCCTTTGACCAGTTTTTATAAATATTTACACAAGTGAAACAGAAGTGATTATAAATAAGTGTAAATAACGGCAGCGAAAAAATCTAAAAAAAAAACACTGTGACAGTTTGTTCATTTTTAGACATGCTTGCAAAATTGTGAAAAGTGACTTAGATTGTCAGTAAGTGACTTAGTTTGTCATGCCTGTCCATCTTTCTGCATGGAACATCTCTGGTCCCGCTGGACGGATTTTCATGACATTTTATGTTCGAATATTTTTCAAAAACATGTTGAGAAAATTCAAGTTTTCAGAATCTGGCAAGAATAATTTGGTGCTTTACATGTAGACCTGTGTACATGTGTGATATTTCACTGCATTGTTCGTAGAATGAGCTGCTTCAGACAGAAGTTATAAAAAAAAACACATTTTATGTTCAGTAATTTTTCTGAAAATTGTGCCTGTGTGAGATAATGTGGAAAAATATGGCAGAGCTAGACAGGCCACAGATGACAGTATCATACAGCGAATGCACTTTGCCTGCTAACTGAGGCTGCAGATACATACTCTTAACCTTTAAGAACCGTGCATCCTATATATAGGACGGGCGTACCGCTACCCTCCAGATGTCACATTTTATATATTTTTTTCAACAAATATAAGTGCTGAGTATTTTAAACATGCTGCACACTATCTGTTTTTCTCTTCAAAATGCCGTTTATTTCATAATTCTACCATTTTTGGTTCCTGTATTCACATTTTACACACAGGGTATGCTAAAATTTAAATGTAAAACTCCGGTGCCAGAAGGTTAACCCATTGGCATACTACTTTTTATAACACATGGCGCACCTATATATATATATATATATATATATATATATGGAGCGCCTATTCTTGATGTTTCTA
>Ga0268261_10003632_pt1 | contig 11371 bp, 7 predicted proteins | sample TergutNc150P1_FD_190353 | JGI IMG/M metagenome (GOLD analysis project Ga0268261, IMG submission 190353) | Nasutitermes corniger P1 segment gut microbial community from laboratory colony in Florida, USA - Nc150 P1 (SPAdes) (version 2) | ecosystem: Host-associated > Arthropoda: Insects > Digestive... | reverse complement strand
CAGAGGAGTCCTACCGACTGTGCTGCGTCGTTGTGTGTGATCTAGAAACATCAAGAATGGGTGCTCCATATATATATATGACATTAGTAACCTAAAGGTTAATAATTTAACCCTTATCCTGCTAACATGGAGAAAATGGTGAGCTCCTAATAATGCCAGCAAATAGCAGATGGGATTTAATTCGGGGTTTAAAGGGTTAAAGCCTTCAGGGTGTAAAAGTGACCACTCGATTCCATCCAGTGTCAAGGCTATGAATGAGCAGAGTTATACCTGTCCTCCCCCATATGCCTTCTTGGCATGCATAGGGATTTCACTCTTACCTTTACTAAAGTAATGGAACTGTAATGTTGTAATTATAAAACAACAAAACAGATTACAGTTCCATTTAGAAGACTGTTGGTGGAGGTAATACCACACAACCTAGGAGTATATGGAATTCATTGGGTGTTTCACAATGGTGGTGGCAGCGTGCGTAGGTACTTGCAGCCCTCTTTCTCAGGCAGCAAAGTGACAGAAGCCTGAAGCTCAGGCTATGAAGCACTATTCTGTAGCACTTTTTATGGTAAAGGTAAAGCAGTTCCATTACAGCCCTGGACAGGCCCTGAGGGTTCCAGGAGGAGGGTAAGGCTCCCAGATTTCAAGACGACACATGAAGGTGGTAAGGTTGTCAGCCCTACATACTGGCCACCTTTTACCCCCCAGGAAATATTCCTGGTACTCATTTCTGTTAGAGGCTGAGTCGACCCCAGGACCATAGTGTGGCCGGAAGGATCATGTCACTGAAAAATTCCAATGACACCATCGGGAATCAAACCCGCAACCTTCCGACTTGGAGAACAGTGCCTCAACCAACTGCACCACCGCGTGCCCCACTTTTTATGGTAAGTACCATAAATATGTTTTTTAACAATGACAATTATGTTTGATCCCATATAGCATTACAAAATGGTCATTTCCCATGGCTTAATGTCACATGGTATAATGTAGTAGGGAAGTAACAACACCATTGGAAAACCTGCTGCTTCTGTCTTTGACCCTGAAGATAGCATGTTCCTCCATTATACAACAAATTGATACCAGTTAAAATGCACACAGTCACATCACAGAACTATTATCTCCTTTAACGATATAAAGCCATTTCAGACTATCATGTTTCATTCCACATTGTGTCACAGTTTGGGCAGTTATATGCTGGACGTTTAGTGCAGATGTCCAGATTCAGTATTAGAACTGGCAGGGCAGAGATAGTTGATACAGGGCAGAATTTTTCATATGATGTACCTTATCATTCTACTGATGAGCCATAATCATGTCACCATCTGTGGAGTTACACAACAAACATTGATGGCATACACATCATCACGTCAGTCTCCCATAGCACTTATGATTAACTCCACACATCACAAAAAGATATTTATGGAAGAAGGGAAATATCTGGCATTTAATAAGATATATGATGAATAATTTTTTATTTTTTTTTTACACAAATACAATTAAAAGAAAATCAGAACTTTATGAACCAACAGTAATATAAACTCTGTTCAAAATACATATTTTTTTCAGGCATAAATATATACAAGGCACTATTCAAAAACAGGACTTATTATTACTACACATGATTATAAAAATAGGTAACATACACTTACAATCAAGATCACGGTATAAATTGACAATAATACCGTTACAAAAGTGTAAATACTACAAACTGTCTCTATTATTCCTGCATGAAGTGAGCAAATATACTGAGTAAAATTCTTTAAAATACCCTTATTCAATAAACTACCAAATATCCGTCATATACTAAAACAAATGCAATGAAAGAAGATTAAATATCAACAAGCAGTCATATGGGTTTCGAAGGCTTGCTTTATAGTACAAATAGTTAATCAACTGCTATACAATCAGGTATTTAACCTCAATATTAGTATATCCTGAATAAATATATACATTATTTGTAGTCACAAATTAGGCAAACATATGTTCCTCTAAATTTAGTCACACAAAGGAAGCCATGTTATGAGAACAGTAGAAAGTTTATATATTTTCAAATCTTAAAGAGTTTCAGAGGGTGTGGGCAGGATTCATCAGGCTCAGAATATGGACAGTGGCAGGTTTTCATCACCATGATGATAACGTTTTGGTTCCACAAACAGTGGGGAATTTCTTGACTGAGGAACTGCACTCGTCTCAAGACAGACTCTCCTCTATGTAGTTGGGCAGCTATTTAAATATCTCATCAAAAATGTATTACATCTCCAACAGATCTTGTTGGTGTCTAATAAACTGATCAGTGAAAAGTGATTATATTTGATTTCACCATCATATAAGATGGGTTTTGCAGAAGGATTAATCACAATTAAACTTGGCAGACTACTATCAGACACCCAACAAACTCTTCAATCTCTAATTTCTGAATGTTAGAAATCAAGAGTGTTTAATGTCCCAAGGCATTACAGGGTTAATCAGAATCCATTCTTGCAGACAGTCAAGACCTCTCCATACCCTCAATAATCCATTTATTTCGTTAAACTTGTATAAAAATTACCAACATACTGGAAGAAGATGCGAACCTCAAACTTTATCCATAATTTCAGGTAAAAATTCTTACTTCACAGCACATAATTTCAGACTTGGATGGATGTCAAATCAATTTTACACAGTAAACCAAAGTTCATAACATTAACCACAGTATTTCAAGCACAAACCATCCTTTGCTCAAAGACATACAAAAATGTTACTGTGTACTGTCCACTTCTAAAAAATGAGCACATGCATGCATCAACACATCATTACAATTACCAGATACTCCCACTGCAGCAGTAACACTAGACTTGCATTAGGACGTACCCAGTTCAGACCTTGTCAAGATTACCGACTGTCCTTGCTCTGCCTGTTTTTGTGGTTTGCCTCAATCATTCTAGATAAATGTTGGGGTGTTGCCTGTACATACACCATCACTGCCTCTACACAAATGTTTACCTGCTTATCATTCATTAACATCTCACATCATTCAGCACCGTAACCTCCACAACTGAAACAGTGTAACTACATAACCCATTAACAGTTCCTCTGCGGGGTGATATTGCTTTTCTGTCATCACAGTTACTATTCTGACATTAAGTAGAACTAATACTAAAAATTAATAGTTTTGGTAACATAATTAGATTCCTTTACAGTTTTAGTCATTTACTTCCGTTGAAGTTATAAAATACTGGACAACTTTGTGAAACACAACAATGTGTCAACTGCAGATATACCATTCAATACAATTCTTTGAATTCTGTATTAATAACAGAATGTAAGCTACTAACTTCACTACCTTCACCTATTTTCTTCAGAATTATGGCAGTTCAGCCAGACTGCCAGTGAAGTCTGCTGTACTTTTGAAAACATGGTATTTACACATTCCTAAATATGGTAAATCATAATTTTATTATGTCAGGTGCAGCAAATCTCTTGTAGGCTGTCATATCAGTGATACTTATAAACACACGAATTTAGTATTACAGATTATTCTCAGTAGATATTTGGTAACAGTTGACATTTCCCCACTGTTAAGACAAAATCCTGTATCATTAACTGAAAAAGAAGACAGGATAACTATCCAGTTACTGCCCAAATCAAAATGACTAGCTTGGAAATTATACATCAAGAGATCCAATTTACCAGTTCTTGGCACATGATCCTATTCCGTATTGAATCAGTTCCACAAATGAGTGCAACCAATATAACTGTGATCTGAAGATGCAGGTCTTCTTCGATGTTATGCTGTGTCAACTGGAAAACATTGACAGATATGGTGAAGGAAGTGCCATAAGAAAGTCATTAAACTGTTTACCAGTTGGCATGACAGAACATCCCTGAAGGCCTGATGTATCTTCAGCACCACTACTGTGACAACTTGCAGCACTGTGATCTGTTTTGTGATCTATAATTACAATAAGAACAAATCTAACTACTGTAGAGTTCCTTACTTTACAATTGTTTACACATAAGAAATACAGCAATCCTTTGCCAAACATGCTATTTGGACTTAGGTATCTGCGGCTGAGAAGAAGTGGGTTACACATACAATATTGTACTTAATGAAATCGTACCCCTGTAACAGCCAGAAGGACCATGTAAGATGCAAATAACTTGATGCATTGCTAATTACTAATGTACCTGTGATTTCTGGTTTTCTTTATCAGTAGTTTCAAAACACCATAACATCCACATATGCTGAGGGCCGAGACGGGATATCCACTCACATCCAGACCACATTTTTTGACCATATTTCTGTAACATTAACGTTCATACACCCCCCATATATACCAGAGTCTTCCATGTAGTCTCTTCACTTCCGGTTTTCTAACTCAAATTTCCTATGAACTTTGTGTCTCTAGCGGTGACAGGTTGACAAGAGATCGCTGTAACAATACGTATAGGCCTATTTTTTCTACAGCCGTTACAATTAAACAAAACAAAATAACACTCGGTGTTAAAACATAGTGCGAACTGTTATTCAGTCTGAAAAATTCTTGTTAGTAGTATACAAATACAACATTCTCAAATTACAATTGCATATACTTCAGGGTCATTCACTACACCACCTAAATTAACTTATCATTACTATCATTTTGCAGCAAATGTACTGGAAATTCAACACAATCAAATTTCATTGTTCCACTTCTGCTAAAAAGACAGAAAGATCAGTACAGTGCCAATACAAACAACAGATAATTTCAGGTACTTATACATATATGCAATTTACCTTACTGACACAGCCTCAATTCATTATTTATTGTAGAGTTTTCTGGGTATCACACTGCACAAACTGATAAAAATGAATTAAGAATTTTGTAACAGCACTGGCTGCCATCTTCATGATTAAACTGACAGAAAATTCATATCAGAGACTATAATAACAGCCTGTCATGAAGCATGGTTGGTCAGAATGTCATCAAACATAAATGTAACTGTCTAATTTTATTTAACAGCACTGTCAGCAATGCTGGACACAAGGTGGTAGGACTGTTAGTGAAAAATTGAATTGGTATGGACAAGGAACGAAGTGATCATGGTCCAATTTGAGGTACTAGTCCAGCAGTTACCTAGAGGGAATGAGCAAAAGCATGAAAACCCTCTGGACAGCTGGTCTGTGGACAAAGATTTTCACTCAGGACCTTATCAATACAGATCAAAAGTCCTACCCATGCAACTGTAAGATGTGGTGAACATAACCAATGTTGCCACTGGCAGGTTAATTCTCAAGCAATATCCAAGACTAGTGCCAAGCAACGTTCTTCTATTTTTCAGTCTTCCTTCCTCTTCTGTTTAATGTATTCTTGAATGCATTTCATGGCTTTAGCTCACACTTTCATCCCTGTCTATGGCAGAGCTGGGTCTCTACAGCCTCTATTATATTAATTCCTATCTTCACATCCTGGTAAGATTCACCACTATGATTGCAGTGTGATGCTCTAAAGACTTTACAGTAAATATGAGCTGCTGAGAAAGTCTAAAATCTCATTATTAATGAATGTACTACTGTTTCTTTCAAGATATGATTACTGTTACACAGAGACACATATCCTATTTTACCATTATTTTCTTAGTTTGTGAAATGCACTTCATCAGCTCTACAGCACTGAATGAGAGGATTTTGAATGATGAGTTGGAAAGGATGTGGAAGGAAGCAGTCTTTAACATACTCTCCCATCATTTGCCTGTAGGGTGTTATTAAAACTATAAAACTTTCAGTGAAAATAACCAAAAGAGGAATGCCAGTAATGTCTTCACATCAGCAGTAACTATTAGGCTGTCACATTTTGGTTCACTTTTGTTATTGTTCTTATTGACCAAAAGGATTTATGTATGTACATTTCCCATGTTGTGGAACCAGAAATATGGGCAATGTTTCTCACATAGGAATTGGAGAAAAGTTTTCTGTGGCTGCCATTCTAAATTTTACCCCAAAACCCCTAACATAACATTACCATGTATGGAATTAGCTGCATGGAATTCAAGAAAGGAGAAGTGCAAAACAAGGTACATTTCCACAACCATGCCACAGTTTAGAATGACACTTCATCTCATGCTGCTGCTTCTTGGTTAAGTCATAGCCTAGGAGTCCTACACTGCAGTACACACCGTAAAATGTATTTGTCCAAGTATTTTATGAACAAATGAAGATAATACACAAAATCTAAAAGTTGTTCAACATAAGCATATGAGTACTATACAGATAAATGGTCCCTATGATTTATTTTAAAACAAATGCAATATCCTAAATTGTGTTCAAGCAAACTATAGTGTAACTCCTATTACACACACGAGGGTTACAGAATTATGCCATTCAAGAAACTAAAAATTACCACAAAATTCATGACACAGGCTATAAAGTCACCCTTAAGGAAAGCTAGGATGTCCCTGTGTGTACACATACATAGATGCATTTAAGAAATAAAAGAACAAAACATACACCCCAGATTATTTTTTAAAATAATTTCTTGCAAAAATTCAGACTGCACATGTGAGAAGGGGATGCTAGGAAGCATTGTTGTTATTCCCATGTTATTTTAGATTATGCAGTGTATTAGCCTTATTTGGTATGTTTCACTTTTGTGTACCTGTACCTACCATTATTTCTGGCTGGCAAAGAAGTATGTTTTATTACATCTGTTGACAAAAAAAATTCATCAGAAACTCACCTCCACTTATAACATGAGAGTGAATGGCAAAATAGGATTTGTGTTACAGAATTTCAAAACATGGATACATTTTCAAGAACACATCCCATCTGTAACGTGGTGGTGTGCAGTTGGTCATTCCATCTCAACAGATTACTCATTATACATGCCATCAATCAGAAAATCCATTCGTCTATAATGTCTCCTTTCCCAAAATTCTGAACCCTTCTTGTATAGAAATAAGGCCAATACAATGACCAATGGAATGGCCATAATTACAAGAACAACTGGTATAACATAATCAGTTCTGCTTAAGTCTGTACTGTGAGACACAGATTGGGAAGACAAATTTGCAGGTAAGTCGTTAACAGCATCTAATGTGAACATTGGTTTTTTGTTCCTTACAGGTGGAATTATGGTAGCAGTTGTTCCATTGAGTGAACTGGATTTGTGTTTATCTAAATTTACTGAATCAGAAGTGTTTTGCAAAGTACTATCCTGAGATGTGAGATTTCCAGCAGATGCAGGTGAATCTGAAGGCAACACATTCATTGGTTCAGTCACATTACTCATACTGCTCGCTGAAAAGAATGTGTTTCTTCCATCCTTCACTATGCCACAACATTTCTGGCAGTTCTTATCACTGTTATTGTTGTTGCCTACATTGAAAGTACTGTTGGAACAGCAGACACATTTCTTGTCAAGAAAATCATTATTCTTTTCTGTATCAGTGCTTTCAATGCTTGAACCTGACACACTTGAACTATTTTCCTCAGAACCTGAATCTACACCTTTTCGTGGAACAATTTTTGGTTTGTATGTAACTCCTTTTCGTGGCACTATACTTGAACTTCTGTTGTCATGATCAACAACCGGAAAACTGTCATTAAATGAACTGGACGGATTCAGTAACTCACTACCCGGAAGAGACGATGCATCGAGACGTGAAATGTCTTGGTGGAGTGTCACATCACCACCACCTTCCATGTGTACGATACTTTCATGTGATCTACTGTTCTCTGTGATGCTTGTACCACTAACAACAGTGTTTGGCTTAACCTGGTCAGTTATATTTTTTTCTGATGAAAATAAATCCGACAACTCTTGATTTTGTTGTTTCTGAACATCCTTATTGCCAGTCGGGAGACTGTAACTCTCAGGTCCACCGCCTTCACAGAGGATCCACACGTTTTCCTTGTTACACAACATAAGCAACAACACGCCTATATACTTCAGTAAGATATCCATGGTGTTCACTTACTGTACGCTGTTAATATTAAAGGGTTGGATAATAACAGGTTCCAGCAGTCCTGCGACAAACAGGCTCCAAACTTATCTATCACTAAATAATATCTCGCTTCTCGATGAAACACAGAGATTCTTCACCGCCTAGTAATCTGTGGTCGCATTATATCAACGTAGACCACTCCGATCATAGGGTAGCCGTCGCACGAAACTATAGTTAGAACACAGTCATGCTAAACGCTGTTTGCCGGTACTATGTGCTCAGCAATTTTTCATCGACCCACGGCCTTGCTCACGCGTGTTTTAGGTTATGGTTTTATAAGACTGAGTGTTCGTTTTGACTTTCATTTGTCTTTGTGGGCCTATAATGAGATACATGTAACTACAGGAAGTAGTCTAAGTGTTGTAGGATGCGTAATATACTACATGGAATATTTGTATGATTATCATTCGGGCGTAAACAGAAGATCAATCGAAAAAATGTATTAAATTGTTTTCAAGGAAGTACTGTCTGTTGTGCAGAAAGGAAAGAGAACGCTACAATTTGTCTAGTGTGTTAATATTGTCAGACCTTAAAAATGAGGAGTCGCAGTAACTCAGGTGTCCGGTTGGATTATTACCAGAGGATAGTTCACAAGATCATAATGAATCACCAGGTATGTAAACATTTCTGTATGTATAGTTAACCGTGTATGTTGAAATCTTGTTGGTGATATTCTTTGTGCTCTTCGAGTAGCCTTACGACTTCTGAAGGACAGTCGTTCCAGGACCCAATAATGTGACGTTTACGGAAGGTTTGAAGGTAATGGTCAGAATCATGTTCATACCATGTTTTTCATTAAGATAATATCCCTTTCTTTCCTTCATCAGACAGAACTATGCACACAAAGTTAAGTTTCATATTTTCTTCATCTGTGTTCCAAGAATTAGACGTTCAAGTTCGTAAACATCTTTTGAATGGTCTTTCTGTGTTCCTGTACAGCCATAGTTTTTATTGTGGAGTAGGTTCTAGCTGTCTTTCATTATTCATTATATTTAGTTGGCGTAACCATTTTCTCCCGTAGATGTATATTCTTTGAGTAACAATACATATTTTATTCAATCTGTTCTCCTTCACTTTCAGTTTTGTGTGATTTAATACCTCTATTAAAATGTCTTAAAAGCTGAATTTCTGCTGCTGTTTGTATTTTTCCAGAATTTTATTTTCACATACAAAATTGAGAACTACCATTACTTCATGAAATTTCAAATTTTAATGTTTTGTCACTTGCCTGATGTATTCCTTCAGATGGATGTTTTGTATTGAGCATGTTATTACCTGGCTCGTAAGAAATGTTGTATCAGAATTAAATGAAATTTTAAGTATGTTCTGTAATTGAATTTAAAATAATTATTTTTAGCAGATTTGATACACTTCTTAAAGGTGTCATTTTTGTTTCTGTTATAGATATTTTCCTATTACAAAAATTTTTTTGTACAAATTTTATAGATCCTATAGCAGTTTATATCAACCTTCCTCCAGTTTCTGAATGTGTGTAAAAAATTAAGTATATGTGGCATATTTCCTCATTGTCTTAATGCATTGTTTGGTTCATTTCATATAATTTCACTGTAATGACAATTATGGTGCTCTTTTAATATTTTCAAGCTCCCTGCATTAGCTTTGGTGCTTCTGTGTTGATTCACTGAGCATATTTTCATTTAAGCTATTTTCTTTTTTTCCACAGGATCCAGTAACAGGCCTGTTTCCTGCCAGCCCTGAAAACAATCATGCCTGGATTCGTGATAATGTGTACTGTATACTGGCTGTATGGGGACTGTCAATGGCATACAAGAAGATCGCTGACATGGATGAAGACAGAGCTAAAACATATGAACTAGAACAGGCATGTAAACATATATTATTTATTCTTACATATATATGTCCACCTTTTCATGTGCTCATTTATTTACAGTTGTCAAAACACAGGTGGTTGTACCATGAATCAGGTAGTTACCAGCATCTCACCATGCAGGCCAGCATTCATTTCCAGGCTACTGCATGTGTTATTTGTCACGAACAAAAGAGCATTGGGATGGGTTTTTTTTACCCTAGCACGGGGTTTTCTGTGTCATTATCATTCCATCAATACTCCAAAACTGGTTCATCTATCACCAGTGCTATACCATGTTAGCAGTTGACAGCATTGTTAAATAACGTATATAAAAAATAGTTACAGCTGATTTCATTCAGTTACTTTTTACTCTTAGTCATGAAGTGGAGAAACGGTCCGGTACATTTGGAATGCAATCTAACTGTTTTAGTAAACTGCAGCCATGTAATCTCATACAGTTACTGCTTGAATAATAATTTGGTTAGTAGAAATTACTGTGTTCGTTATTTGGATTTAGATAATCTCAGAAGTTCTTATATGGAGAGGTTGACTTTTTTCCGTGAGCATAGAAACATTAGACTAGATATTGTCACTGCTTTCGCTGCTGATAACTGAACAGCTGGAATGGGCTTACTTCAGCATACATCATTTATTTGCCAACTAAAATGGTGTACGCTGAGTAAAAAATGCACAGAATGGACAACTTTAAAATGGGAATTTACTTGTTTGTCATCGCTTATAACAAACGGACCTCAGACGGTCTCACTGTACGTGTGAAAGTTGTTCTGTTCTACAAAGAGTGTACATTTGCAGTACTGCTGTAAAGTTTGCATCATAGGAAAAATGTAGTCAGAGATTTTGTAAAAAGAAATATCCCTCATCAACAGTGCTGTTAAAATAATGATATACAGAAGAGTGGGAAATTTTCAGGTTTTTGGTTCAGTAAAAGAAAAAAGTAAAGTTTTTCCCTTATGTATACCAAATGGGAAGAATGAAGGTATAGTGCCACTCATTCTTACTGCGGCACTGTCTGGAGGTGAGTGGCATGAATGGTCAGTCTCATGCCTTGGTCACATTACCACCAGGGAAAAATCCCCCTCTGCCCATTGAATAGGAGGCTTGGTAGGGCTGAGAACTGGTGTGGACATTCTTGAAGAAGAAAAAAATCTCTTTTCCATTCCAGGATGTAAACCCCAGATCATCCAGCCTGTATTGTAGTCACTATGCTAATTATGTTATCCCACCTGCCTGTATAGGTTCAGTGCTGGACGTACATTGGTCAGGTTGAAGTGGGAACATAAACAGCCAAAGTAACAAATGTTGCAGGTCATGATGTTTCCATTATATGACCCCAAGTACAATGAGTGTGCACAAAATCATGGGGCCCGTGTTTCTCAAAGAAACAAATTCTGACCTTTCTGTTAATTTAATCCTGACTTTGTTACGTAGGGAATTAACCGAAGAAGAGAAAATATGTGGCAGCACATTTGATTGCAATACTTGAATAGTAATTTCCAGAGAAAATTGTTAATATTTCAAGACGAGAGGTTTATCACATGTCAAGAAATATTCGGGGGGGGG
>Ga0268261_10003631_pt1 | contig 11376 bp, 12 predicted proteins | sample TergutNc150P1_FD_190353 | JGI IMG/M metagenome (GOLD analysis project Ga0268261, IMG submission 190353) | Nasutitermes corniger P1 segment gut microbial community from laboratory colony in Florida, USA - Nc150 P1 (SPAdes) (version 2) | ecosystem: Host-associated > Arthropoda: Insects >... | reverse complement strand
GGGGGGGGGGGGGCACTATGCTACAAGCCAGATGGTCACGGGTTTGATTCCCAATGGTGTCATTTGAATTTTTCATTCGCATAATCTTTTCGGCTGTGTTATGGCCCTAGTCGAGCGTGGTTGCCATTGAAACCATGTGTGTTTTCTTCGAGGTGCAGCTGAGGCTGATGAAACAATTGAACATCAGACATATAATTCAGTAGAGCACAATCAGGTGGCAGAAGTGTTAAATGAAATTAATGCTCGGTTTGCTGTAAGAATAAAGAAATGAGCAGTGCAAGAGTCGGAGTAGCATGTGCATACTATGGCAGTCATATGGTGGGCACATGGCTATTAAAGTCTAAAAATAGGAACGGAAGTTTCCACATTTCCATGCTACAATTATGTATATTCAGTCATAGGTGAAATTCAAAGGAATATAATGTAAATTCACAGCTAGGTAGTCTGTCTGTCCCATACTGTGATGGTGATAATTCTGATATCTTTCTAAGTGATAATATTGTGTAATCTGGTAGGTGGTTATCAGCAGTTCATTTGTTTAGGACTTCATTCCTATTCTTGATGTTTCTGGACATATGCCAATATCTGACATTATTTGTGCCCTTGTCCATGGTTTGATCCTACCCTGTGAGAAGGCACTGAGCGCTCTTTCTGCATAATAGAAAGGTGTCACTTGCTCATGTAGGTAGTGTGAGATGTACTATGTGCATATGGTGACCTTATATACAGTCTGTTATATACATTGATAGGTGATTCAGTTGGATGAGGTATAATTAGACTGCCCCCCCTGTTGGTCACATATACAGCAATAAAGAACGTATCAGTAATCTTGAGTATTGACTAAGTAATTAGAATGTGTCCACAATGAAATTCAGGAAACTTGTTGCTACATAACATGAACTGTTATCATTGTTGATGTAGAGAGTGATGAACTGTTATCATTGTTGATGTAGAGAGTGATAGGTTTCTTGTTACGTGTGCGTGTATTATGTAACTCAGTGTTTATAAAATATTTAAATAATTAGGGGTTTGTAGAGAACACTATAATTGGCAAAGGTGTTTATCTGAACTTAGTGGCATTTAACGTTGTACTGTGATATGACTTCTTATGGTGGCTTTTGTAAATACCTATTTGTTGGAGTGCACTGGTGGTCATGTAAAATGTTGCTGGCTTGAAAATATCTCGAAATGCGTACAGTTTTGCATAGTGCAGTGATATGAGGCTTGTTTATACATTTGCTCCTGCATAGTTTGTTTTCCTTCTTTGCCAGGATAGCATAGTTTTATCAGCTTGCTATGGACTGTCAAATTCTGGTGGGGGCGAGATTTTCCACACCCATCCAAACTGGCCCTGGGACCCCACCCAGTCTTATATACAATGGGTACTAGGTCTTCCCTGGGGGTAAAGCAGTCAGGGCATGGTGTTGACCACCCACTCCCATCTAGAGCCAAGGTTAAAGAAATAGTAGAGGTATACATCTGCTGCCTGTCTGGGTCTTCGTGGCCTTTTCTAGGGTAAACCTTGCTCTTAGCCTGTGACAGATGAATGGGACAATGCTTTTTTTTTCTTCTTTCTTTCTTTGGGGGGGGGATACTTCTGAAAGGGAAAATGTTCCATCATGGGCATTTAAATTGAACTGCTCTCCAGCTGTGGTACTAGTGAGGGATTTAAATGGCCATACACCAAAGGTTAATATTGTGTCCTTAGTATTACACATATAGTAAGTACTTGAATTTGTGCCTGCAGGTCTGCCTATCTTACAGTCTTGAAGATGTGTAAGCTGCTTCTAACTGTGATTGGTCATGTCATGGCTCGTGTTGTGGATGACCCTCAGCCCTCACCACCACAACAGACAGAGTGTGGAACACCAGATGGGAATGGTCTTACAAATCTAGGACCTAGCTCCAATAGTACCAACTCAGTACCCACTGTCAGTTCACCGCGTAGTCCAGTAGCTGTTCTCAGGCAGGCCCTGCACAGTATACCAAATCAGAACACAGAGTACATGTTACGCAGTGTGGCATCAAAACTGGCTCAGAACCTAGCTGAACAGGTAGGTAGTTCTGTGTTCGCTATCATCTCCCCTATCTGTACCTGAGGATATTGTCATGTATGATAATGATTGTTTTGCTGGCAGGTCCTACTGACAGGGAGTGAAGGTGAGAGGTCACGACCAATGTTTGTCCAGGCTGTGGCTTGGGAACTTCCAAATATCACAACAGTGAGAGCAATCATTCGCTTAGCATGGGCAGCAAGTAGTGGTAACTTGCAGCTGCTCAATGCCACCCATGATGAGTTGCATCGCATGCATGACAAAATGGCTACCAAAATGCCAGATGGAGAGGATGTTCTAGGTATGTATGATTGCCCCAAATTTTGTGGGAAGGACTTGGAATATTTATTGTGTAGTGTAATTGGTAGTACTTCACACTGACAGAGTATTTTTTTTTAATTTTTTTTTATTCAGTTTTAGGCACGTTCGTGGAATTGTGAAAAACAACTGTTAGCTTGGTCATGTCTGTCCATTCGTCTCTCACATCACTATGGAACAATTTGGGTCCCATTGGACAGATTTTCTTGAAATTTTGTATTTGAGCATTTAAAAAATATGTAAAAAATTCAAGTTTCATTAAAACCTGACAATAATAACAGGTGCTGTACATGAAGACCAGTATACATTTTTGATCATTTTTCAAGAACCATGCTGATTATTATATATAATGTGAAAAGACATGTGGACAGGCCACAGATGACAGAATAATGCATTCACATTGCATGCTGGATACCTAAGGTCACAAACACATACTCGGAATATGTATTACTTTTTGCTCTTCCACTACAACAGTGGTTGCATGAACATGCCTCATTGTCACATATGTACATTGCCTGTCTTGTTTTATATAATATAATTATTCAGTTATACTATTTACCTGTAACATTTATGTGATCATAATACAGAGAGGTTCATTCTTTGCGTACAGCCCTGTTACCACCACGTATGCACTGAGGCACTGTGGTGCTCATTTTTTCTATATTAAGAACAGTGCCAGTAGAACCACCTTATTTGCCTCATACTGCAACTGTTGGAAGCATTATCCTTCAGTGGTGATAGACATTTCACACCAATGTAATATATTCTGTGACATATGTTGCATTTCTCCTCCTGTGATTTCTAACAGTGTTCTGGGTGTGTAAAACCTCCAGAGTATCAGTTCTTTCTGTAAACTTGCTGTTCCAGGTTTCATTGTACATTAAAACTAACACTTTGAGAACACAGAATATTGCAGAATTCTCCACTGATCACCTCTTCATCAAAAACTTCTTACAACTCCCACAGTGAATCTTTTGTGACATTTGGTGTACCATACTGAATTAACTGTCCTCATAGTGGAATATGTGGCCTGACATTTCAAGCAGTCTATGAGATCTTATGCCATTTTTTTTTTAATCACATAATGGCATGTTATTTGTTAGTAACCCATTTCTGTGATTTTATGTTGTATGAATCCAAGCTTCATTGTCTCAAAGAAAGAAGCTGAGGGTCACTCATACTGGTCTGAATACTTCCCAAAAGGAAATTAAAAAGTTAATCCTTAGTACTGGGTCTGCAGGTTGAAAATTATGGCTGTGCCAGTGATATTTTTTATGTACAAAGCTGGGCTTTTTGTGGCTCTGAAAGTGGAAGCTATTAGGTACACCTGAGGGAGTGACCAAATGGACTCGGTTAAAGTCAAGGGTTTCTGGTGTCAGCAGACACTTGGTTTGTCTCTCTTCTTAAAAGCAACAAATTCCATTTCATGTCACTTTTTGCATGACTTTAATGTAAATGGAACAGGTGTGTGGCCATTGTTAGAAATGAACTGCACAGTTATTGTCAGGATGGCAGTGTAGTGGCAGACTGCTTATGTCAGTACATGAGTCACTGTGTGTAGACTGCCAGCTGGCTAAATGGTTGTGCAAACAAAATTTTGTAACTGTTTGATGAAGTTTCCTATTTATAGGATTATAATGCTAAATTTAAAATCCCAAAACAGGTTGGTGTTTTGGCTGTGCATTAATTAGAGTTGAAATCTTCCTTGATTTTTTATACTGGGAATATATTTAGATGTAAATCTGTAACTATCGTGCACATTTTAGAGTTCTGTGTACCGTAGTGAACTGTGGCCTGATGTGCCCAGAAGTATGTTGCCCTTTCTGTACTTGCAGTGGTTTGCATTTGTTGGTTTGGTTTTTACATTGGTGGATGATTGATCAAGGTGTATCCAAGAAATGTTACAGGTTACATTATTTTATTAATTTTATGTATCATTGTGAAACTTGACACACTGCGCTACAAGTACAGGTTACATTATTTTATTAATTTTATGTATCATTGTGAAACTTGACACACTGCGCTACAAGTACAGGTTACATTATTTTGTTAATTTTATGTATCATTGTGAAACTTGACGCACTGCGCTACAAGTACAGGTTACATTATTTTATTAATTTTATGTATCATTGTGAAACTTGATGCACTGCGCTACAAGTCGGAAGGTCGTGGGCTTGATTCTTGATGGTGTCATTGGAATTTTTCTTTGACGTAATTATTCCGGCTGCACTGTGGCCCTGGGGTTGACTCAGCCTCTAACAGAAATCAGTACCAGGAATATTTCCTGGGAGTTAAAGGTGGTTGGTGCATAAGGTTGACAACTTTACCACCTTCATGTGCCAATTGTCTTGAAATCTGGGAGCCTCAACCTCCTGGAACCCTCTTGGCCTGTTCAGGTCTGTAATGGGATTGCTTTATCAGTATGAAACACTAAACTCTTATTAGCCAACATTTTTGTGTTATGTTGTTGCATTCCCATGATGTAAACTTATCCGTGACATAATATTGAGGGAAGCGTGTGGTTTGTAACATCTAGACAATACAAATTTGTTTCACATGGCAATTGCAGGCATTTTTCATGTTCTTGTTATAGTGAAGCAAAAAAAAAAATCACTGTTGCATGTGTTAGATAGGGATGGTGAATGATATTTATTTATAAATAGCATTTTTTTTTTTGTATGTGGAATTTTAAAGTTGACACACTCTTATGTCTTTCCATGTGCCTTGTGGTCTTTGTAGCTGTATAAAGTATGTTCATAAGCTTTCTAATAGACAACATGGTGTATTTTGTGGTTTCAGTCTGTAAAGAAGCATTGGAAGTATTAACCGTGGCTATGGTGCTGAATCCCAGAACCCTAGAGAGCTTAACGAAGGACAAAATGTGGCATACATTTATCATTGACCTTCTCTTACTGTGCAAGAATAGGTATGACTCACAAAATTGATGTTTAATTTTTAGGCATGTTTAGTGAAGTAAACTAGAATGCCTTGTGTAGAGGTAAAGTCTGTCCATATGACGAACCTTGGATCAGGGCCAAAACTGGCTCCTTTATTTTTTATGTTTATGTTATTTATTTGTTTGCTTTGCATGGCATGGAAGATTTTCACTAAAGTTTTTGGGAAATTCCACTTTTGTTTAAAATTTGACACATAACAAGACATTTTACATGAAGACATATAGTTTTGTACACATTTCAATTATCCCTTAGCTGCTGATGGTTCTATACGTAGGATGGGCCTACTGCTACCCCTCAGTGACCACATTTTATATATTCAGTCAAGAAATATACTTACTGAAATTTTTTGAGACTTGCTGCACAATTTGATTTTTTTCAACACAATGCCGTGTGTTTTGTAATGTTAACTCCCTAATTTCTTCAGGGGGTGGAAAATATTTTACACAAATGTCACAGAGAAAATTATTGAAGGTCCTGTGCTTCTGAGTTTCAAATAACTTGACAGCAGAATCACGACAGATGGTTTCCTTCATACGCTTCTCAGAAGCTCTATATGAAGATTAAAAAAAAAAAAGTAAGTAAAAACCCAGACTTCCTGCCCTGCAGTTTTTTGTCTTTGGACTGTTAGAAAGCCATTGAGGCCAAACGTTCAATACAGTCACCAGTGTACAGGAGGTGGTGTTATAATGGTTTAGACAGCAGCCCAAGTGTGTCTTGGCAGATAGGATATGCCAGCCTGTGCATCAGTGTGACTGCTGCCTGAATACATGTTGGAGTTCTAAATCTTGCAGTACCATCACCCATAAGGCATCCTCAGATGGGTTTCAGTTGTACAGGCCTCACAATGTGAAAAGTATCTACAGCACACTGATTCACTCAGCAAAATAGAAATGGTTACTGCATATTTACACTGTGGAATGAAAGATACAAACATGGTGAGATCTATGTGTGCATGCATATACATGCTTATGTGGGAGAGTATGCTTCAGTAAACAGTAAAGGAAAAAGTTGTCTGTCACGACCTTGTGGAATGAGAGACTGAGACATAAAAATGTTGTCTGTAGATGGCAGGTATAGTGTAGTGTGTGAGTTGGTCATGTCTGCTGTAGAATGCCTGTTCTGTGCACTCGATATTGGTAACCGTTGGTCTTCCTTAGTTAGCGTATTATGTTGCAGCTTCACTCAGGTATGACCAACCATTACAGTTGAGTGCAGTTAGCTGTGGAATGTAGTTGTGGAGAGAAAGGAGACTTTTTTAGCTAATGAAACTTCTTTGGCCCACCTGCCAGTTTAGTTTTGGAATGCAACATAGATGGTTCTGATCCCTGAATGAACATTATGATTTTTATAGGTCAATCCGGGTAGCAGCAGCAGAACAGTTCCTCTTGATATCAACGTGGTGTGTAGCAAGCCAGCAGCCACTTCAGTTCTGCATCACACTTTTGTTCACAGTACTGAACACAACTGTTGTGGAGAATGCTCGTGTCTCCCATGAATATTTCCAGTTGTTATGTCGTCTGCTTAACTATGCCTTCATGTCCAACTGTCCCCTTCCAACTGCAGAAACTCTACTCAACAATGAAATCACATGGCTAAAGAAGATCAGGGTAAGTGGATAAGTGCATGGTTTGATAGAAGAGACATGCATAAATACAAGCTTGGACAAATTTGAACCTTAGGAATGTGGTGCATTTTTAGTTACAGTTTTAGGTCACCTTCTTGCTTTTTGCCTGGTTAGTTAAAGCTGAAATCTACACAGCATGTAGAGGGCCTATTGTATTAACCCTGCACATATTAAAATTAACCTGAATTATATTGAAGGGTTTATTTATCGCCACACAGTAAACACACACCCGGTTTCATTTGTAAACCCAGTCAGAGTTTTGTAGGAAAATAAGTGCTCTTTCTTCTGAAATCCACACAGAATACATAATTTCACTCTGAATTTTTGAATGTTAAAACCTTGTGGTACATACAGTAACCAAAGGACATTAAAGGGTTGATAAAGAGCCAGGATTTGCTCACTGAAGTCTGCCTAGTTGACTTTTTCCACATAAACTTGAATATGAGGCATTTAAGTACCCATTCAAGGTCGGGTGTTCATTGTTTGAAATAGCACTCAAGTTGTCAAGTAAGAAATCTGTGGTCCTTTCCATTTTATTGCACCAGTATAAACCATCTTCTTATTCCATTGGTACTACATCTGTGGGAGGGACTTGAGGTTCTCATTGAGCTTCCACTTCTCTCTTGGCTGCACATTAATCTCCAATTTCTGCACCCAACATGTGCAACATCCCCCTCTAACTTAATACACCACCTCAACTTCAGTCTGTCTCTTCTGTCAACATTTCCTCCTAATTTAGTATGTGGGACTCTCTTTGCAGGATCACTTCTGCCATTCCCATCACCTGGTCAGTGCATCTAAGTTTACCAAGCTGAATAAATTTCACATCAACTTCTTCATGAAGCTTATAGATTTCAGAGTTTTTGTGCCTTCTGCAACATCCATTTTCAAGTACTGGGCCAAATATTCTGTGTAGAACTTTCCTCTCAAAGGATCTAGGAAGATTCACACCTTGTTTTTCCATAGTCATGTCTCAGAGCCATATATGGTCTAATTAATGTTTCATAAATGAGGCATTAACTTTAAATTAAAGTTTTGATCTATGGTGCTTCATTAAGCCAAAATAACATTTGTTCGCTGTCTCTGTTCTCACCTCTGTCTCCATCATAACATACTCTTGTCCCCAAATAAACAAAACATTTCACTTTATAGAAGTTTTGACACCCAACAGATATCGCACCAGTATAAACCACTGAAGTTTCAATGAACATTTTACTGTTTTCTAACCCACGAACTGTCAAGATGTAGATGTGTCTTTTAAATTTATCTTCTTTCACATTATCGTTCCTACCATTCTTACTATAAATTATAACTTTTAAAGGATTTTCTTTGATGGTTTTGCAGTAAACAAGCTGTTTATAACATCTTCCCAGTTTGCTTTTTTAGTATAAGTTTTACGTCATGTTATCTTGATAGAATGAATGTGTTACAGGAAAATGTGAAGGAGACAGGAGACAGTCAAGTGGATGAAGCTGTTCTGGAAGGCCATTTGGGTATTGCAAAGGAGCTGTTGTCTTTCATGAGCCCTGAAAAAAAGTATGAACTTGGATCTGATGAAAAGAAGGGAATCAATCTTGTTAAGGTACCCTGCAACTCATGCATGTTTTAACGCATGTAGTTTTATTTTATTTTTTAATTGCAAAATCTGTTTGTCTGTCTGATCTTTTGGATTGCAATTTTACAAATGGGTTCCATCTAGCTGTCACTCTGCAATGCCACAGTAGTAAATAATAGAACGTAGGTGAATAATTTGTATTGGGGTCTTCTGGGTTACTGTGCTGTTAGTCTGGTAGATGGTTAGCAATATTTTGGAAGAACCTCCTGCCTGCATTCTTGATTGCAGCTGACCTTGCACATCACCTAACCCACCTTCTTCAACATTTCATTTAGTCGTCTGTCATAGATGTAAGCTGGTAGATGATGGATGGATAGCTGTTAACCCAGTTGTAGGTCAGAAAAAATAGTGAAGTCCAGGGGACGGACAAAATAATGGAAACACTGGACAGTATGGGAATAAAACTGTTTGTGTTGGTTGCACTGAAAGAACATAAGTTGTGAGTGTCTTCATTATTTTGTTTGCGTTGTGTAGTGCCAGTGTCAGTGCATTAGAGATTGTATTTAGTAATAGTTCATATGAAAGTGTTACAAAATGGTAAGATGTTGTTTCCAATATCAGACTGGGTTTATGTTTTGAGAACGTCCAAGAAACCTATAATCCTGAATGCCTGGTTCCAACTGTGAAACATGGATGCAAATCTGTAGTGATTTGGGTAACAATATCTTGTTATTCTGCTGGTCTATTTACTCTGAATGGTTGAATTACTGCCATTGACTGCATGGACATGTTAGATAACCAGGTGCATCCTGTGGTCCAGATCTTTCCTAACAATGATGCAGTTTTTCAAGATGACAGTTTCCCAATACAGCCAGGAGTGTTTAGTCTTGGTTTGAGGAGCATGAAGATACATTTCAACATCTTTCTTGGCCAGCACAATTGCCAGACTTAAATATCATTGAACCACTGTAGTCAGGTTTAGAGAGTAGGGTGAGAAGCAGATTTCCTCCTCCGTCACATCTCAAGCAACCAGGTGTTCTTCACGTGGAGTGGTACAGTATTCCACCAGAGACTGTTCAGAACTTAAATGTGTTTGTTCTAAGAATGATACAAGCTGTATTACAGGCATATGGTGATCCAGCTACATATTAATAAACAAATGTGTATCTTTCTTCACAACTGTTTCCATTATTTCGTCCATCTCCTTTATGTTAGGTGTAGGTTTAAGAAGGACTGTGTAGACAAAGTTTCATACAAGTGTAATGACAACTGAAAACAGCTTGCAGCAGATGGTTGGGTGCTGTTACATGGTGAAGTATGGCTTGAATGACTGTTCCCTAAAAACTGGTGTTTGTTAAAATGTACGTCCAGTTGTAATTGAAAATAATTTATTCAGATTCTGGTCTGTGGTAAATTCTGTCTAAAAGGAGATGAAATTTGAATGACATCTGTTGTGGCCTATTTGAGTCTGAGAGAAGAATATGTCTGAACAATCTCGGTCTGTGTGAGCAGAGTCAGAATATCCCACCGGCAACAATGATGTTAATTCAAGGCCAGGAAGTATTAATCAGACTTTGGTCACCAGTATTTGTCTATGTAAACATGAAAGAACATTGTTTGGCGCATATTTGTCTATGTAAACATGAAAGAACATTGTTTGGCGCATATTTGTCTATGTAAACATGAAAGAACATTGTTTGGCGCAATGTTAAATGAGGACTGTTTGTACTTTCTTCTCCGGTATGTCATTAAGACTTTATATTTCAGGAGCTGGTAGAGGATTTTATTTTTCCTGCATCACGACTGATGCTGCACCTACAGCGTACAGGCGAGTTGTGTGCAGACCAAGCGATACCAGTCTGCAACACCCCTCTCACTACCAATGCTGCGTTTGATCTCTTGGTGGGGCTGTGTGTCAGTTGTGTACCTAATATGAAGCTTCTTGTACATATGCTCACTGACATGTTTTATTCAGGTTTGTTTATGTCTAAATATTCAGTTGTTATTGCCTCATTATACAAATCTGTGATAACACTGGGGAATGGGATAGGGTCTGTGTATATACAGGGTGAACAAAAACTACATTGCCAAACCTACAGAAGATGAATCTACACCCCAATAGAAGAAAAAATATATTGCATGACCATAGGCCTTCTGAAGCGTGGTTTCTCAAGTTACGACCTCCGCATAATTGAAGAAAATGCTGTAAGTGTCCACGTTAAGTTTCCATGCAAACTTTGGAGGAGATACTTCTGGGACCCTGCTTTCTGCCACCATGTGTGACTGGAGCTTTTTACCATGATTTCTTATGAAACTTATTCCCAAAATTGTTGCAAGATGTGGATCTGCAGACTGTGTTTCATTTATGGTTCATGCATGATGGTGTTCCACCACATTTTCATACAGTAGGGGGAAATCTTGGGCAGTGTGTACTCGTAACAATTGGTAGGACAAGGTAGACCAACAGGAAGGCCTGCCCATTTCCTGATTTAAAGCCCTTAGCTTTTTGTCTCTGTGTTACAATTTACACTACAGAAGTCAGGAATATAAAGGACTTACAACAGTGAATGCAGAATGGATATGAGATGATTTGTATGATGTGGAGTTTTCCAGCAAGATAGGCAGTCACAGTTCACATGTATAACATCCTACATGGATGGCTGAAGGTGGATATTTCAAGCATTTTCTTTTATCGTGTGGAGGCCATAACCCAGAAACTGTGCCTTTGAAGACCTATTTTAATATGTGTGTGTGTGTGTGTGTGTGTGTGTGTGTGTGTGTGTGTGTGTGTGCGCGCGCGCGCGCGCGCGTGTGTGCGCGTGCATGTGTGTGTGTGTGCGCGTGCGTGCGTGTGTGTGTGTGTGGGGG
>Ga0268261_10003630_pt1 | contig 11378 bp, 7 predicted proteins | sample TergutNc150P1_FD_190353 | JGI IMG/M metagenome (GOLD analysis project Ga0268261, IMG submission 190353) | Nasutitermes corniger P1 segment gut microbial community from laboratory colony in Florida, USA - Nc150 P1 (SPAdes) (version 2) | ecosystem: Host-associated > Arthropoda: Insects > Digestive... | reverse complement strand
AAAAAAGTAACTGAATGGGAACCATGCTCATCAAGACCAGTAGGAAGACCAAGACTGAGATGGCTTGACCAAGTAGAAGAGGATTTAAAGAAGATGAAAGTGAGAAACTGGAGAGAGAAGTGTAAAGATAGAAGATTGTGGAATGAAATCGTAAAGCAAGCCCAAACCTACCAAGGGTTGTAGTGCCAATTGAAGAAGAAGAAGAAGAAATTTGAGTTCCAGTTTTGAGGTTGAATAGAACCATGTACACCATCAGTTGAACAGAACCATGTAAACTGTCCGTCAGGATAAATGGTATCCTAATCAGGACATTTGGAACAATATGAAAGAAGTATTTCATTGTGGAAGGATGTCTTCAAGACAAGAACAATAAGTGATGTATATTACTTTGGGAATCTTTAAACACTATATTATGGTGTCATTGCTTCAAGAAAAGGCATTTTCATTGTAGCTATGATTTGGTAAGTGTGATGAACCCAAATTTAAAATTGTTTATAATCAGCAGGAATGTGGAGGTATTTTCTTTTTGGCGTCATCCAGTAAGTTTATTCCTTTTTTACTGGTTTTGTATTATGAATTGTAAGTTGCTGGTAGTGGTTTTGGATAAAATGTAGAAACCCAAAATTATATTGACTCAGCAGGTATATTTGTATGAGTTTTGTTATACAGAACAGAATTTTGAACATGATGTATCAAAGGATGTAGCTTTTGAAATATGATTAAGCAGGTTGGTGTAATGGTAACACCAGGCTTGTGGTTGTGAGGTGCCAGGATCAGTTCTTACCCAGCTGTCGTGATGAGGGTCTTTGTGGTTTGCATGTATGCTCATAGGAAAATTCTAGCTTTGTACCTTCATATAGTCCATGATCTCCCCTTCACAGTCTGTATATACTCACTGTAGTAAGTCCCACAATTCATTAAGTGTTTCAGTAGTAATCTATTTATTTCCTGATGTTTCCTTTGAAATAATCCACTGCTTAGCTTAACAGGAACAGAATTGTATTTATGTGACAGGAACTTGTAGACATGTGGCTGTTAAGATACATTTCTTCTCCAGTTGCTTGACCATGGTTAGCCCCTAGAGGAAAAGACTAAGTTGCCAGGGTGTCTCCAGTGTAACGTATTACTCGTAGAATTCTGGCCTCCCGGCCTCCATGTATTATGTGTAGTGCCTTGTTCCAAGTGGCCATGGTGTTTGAAGCACTCACATTTGCCAGGCGGATATGTTCCGTGTAGGACATGGTTGTTCATATGTTTTTCATCAGCATTACTCTTGTACATGATATACTGTAATTCCAGTTTGTTGGTTGTGCCTGTAATTTCCCCTGCCCTCCCTTTAAAGGATATTACATAGTATTTTTCAGGCTTTTTTTTTTTTTTTAAAATTGTGGTAGTGTTGCTTATTGCTGGTTTTGCTTCTTCTTCAGTCCCTTTTTTAGGAGGGGGAGGGGGTTGCAATGGTAGTGGTATAGGAGATTCTTTGCAGCTGAACTCTGTCCAAATTCTGTCTATAGTTTTAATTTGGGTTGTACCTGCCTCATAGGTGATTGTAGTATTTACCATAACTGTACTTAAAAAACTTACAGGGATTTTTGTGTGTGTATGTTTGGACATGTATATTTTTGTATGTGTGTCATTTCTTTGGATTTTATGTCTGTGGAATGCAGCAAATTTTAGGCCTATTGCTGTGTTATATAAATGAGTCAGTACTTTTTTAATTGTGCTGTTTGCCAAACCAGTGTGTGATAAGTGATATTGTGATCTGTGTGACATCAGCACTGACATTCCTTATCAGATTACTAGCAATATTGTTGAAGTGCATGCTGCACTCTGTTGGTCATTATTTTAAAGATAATGTTTGTGACATGTCTCACAAAATGTGCCTATGTTTCAATAAATTAATATAAAACTTAACCTGGTTCGTGCATAAATATTTCTTCAGCCCAAGAGAAGCAACCGTTGATACATCTGGATGAATTCAGTACTGCAGATGCTGTGATCTCAGAATGAAACCACCAGGGCCATGCCTAAGGCAAATAGGGACATGGCTCGCAGTTTACAGGGTGCTCTATTTTTATCTTAAGCAGCATGTTCCATATTCCTCACAAAAGTTACATCAGCTAGTTATCATCTTGACAGACCTATTGTGCATTGCATGCAAATGATTATGTTATTGATGACTGCTGCTCAAGATGTTAGTATGCACACTGTGCATGATTCCTCATTGGTGTTGTTGTTGCTATTATTATTATTATTATTATTATTATCATCATCATCATCCTGTTTTGGTGCTAACCTGTGGAGGTAGAATAAGATAAAATGGCCATATTATTTTTGCTGAATTTGCAAATATTCAGGGAAAACTGCTTCATGCATATTTGATGGTAATGTCTGAAATTTCTATAGTTCTTGACAAAGTCTTGTATATTGTGTAACATTAAAACATTGGTGTTCAACAATACCCCCAGCACACGCAAAAGGGGGGGGGGGGTAATTTGAAATTTAGTGTCAAACTACTTAAAATTATATTTCAGTCCTGTTATATTCCATTAAATAATGACTGTTAATAGTCTTGATGTTCCACATACTTATATAGTCACTTAGGAAACCCCAGCCAAAAAAGGTCAGCCTGCCTTACATTCAAGTATGCCAAGAATTTTGGACAGGCTATATACTTCCAAGAATACCATTGTACTGAATTGAGAAGGACCAAAACTGTTCCACGGGGCATATGGGATCATATTTCATCAGCAGAGGATACCGGAGATCAATGTGGACTGTAAGTAAAATGTTTAGCTACCATTGGGATAATGATTATGGATTCTCAAATTATTACATAACGAGCCATCATATGGAAGGACTATTATTATTATTGTTATATACATTGGGCTGTGCAAGGACGAAATTTTGTAAGCATTTGCAAAGTAAATATTACCGCATGAATTCCTTTACGTTTTTTAGTGTAGCCTGTTGCTGGCGTAACGGAAAATCGAAAACGTCTAGCTACGTTTATAAATACTAATTAACAAATAGTTGCGTTTGACCCTTCCATATCCATGTATGACATACAGCTGCAGGTCACTAAAGTTTGAATGTTTGACGTGGCCGTGTTCATATCATTGGTGAGTTAATAAGTGGTCTGTGATTTATAGGCAAGAGAGATCATCTTTTACGGCATTACAGGGGAGTTGTTAACTGTGAGACGTATTGAGTATCAACCTATTGACGAATGGAAGTGGCAGCCATTTTAGACAATGGCGGTTTGCGATGAGTGGAGAGTTAAGTCTGACGATGGTTAACCTCATAGACGTTTCGAAATGATGTGCTGCTTACAGTCATAATAATATGCTTGCAAAGTGTGTCAAAGTAATGTTTTCCAAGTGAGTAAACAGCAGTATGAGACTATAGGTGTATGTGTGTAGTCCAGGCATTTACCTAGTAACGCAATTAAAAGGAGTAGCGCTCCGGAGGTTAGTGGTGTTAAAGTTTGAAGGGGTTTAATTAGGGGAAAAAAGTCTACAGATTTGTAAATGATATGTACGTTTCAGTGACAGTAATATTAATGAGAAAGGTGTTTAAATAACAGTTTCCTAGCAGAAATGACTTTAGCACTACATTACACGCATGTTCGGTAGTGACATTGCTATGCAATGCACTATAACGGAAATTATCCGTGCTAGGACTGTAATCGAAGAGGTGAGTATCTGGGTTCTGATCCACGCAGGATGTCTGCCTGCCAGGAATGCAATAGATGCGCTTGCGAAAGATTTAGTGGGAATGACGAGTTTCTATAAGGCAACTTGAAAAGTCTTGCACTGCATTCCCGTAATTCCCGCTATTGGAAATGTTTTTAGTCTGTATAGTACAGCACTCACACGTATAGCCTACATTCCGTAATAATATGGTGCAACATTGGCTAAATTGTATTTTGCATGTGTGACAGTACTGTAATCGACGACGAACGGACGCGGTTGAGAAGAGATAAATTTCTGTGCGTGCGATTTTTGGATTTACCAATCTTAAACCAGATGAACTGTGGTCCCACCTGTTGGCTGGCTAGTAGCTGAACGGAGAAGTTGCATGTTTGAGAAAGTAGCCGTTTCAATGTCAAGTTGAATGCATGCGTTCGTTCCATGGATCCGTAAGTTTGTCAAAATTGCAGTAGGTTGTGAACTAAGTCATGTAACGGAACACAGAGGTCCACTATAGCGCCCGATGCAGCGCGCAACTAATTTCGGTCGTTAGACATGCGAATCCAGTCAATGACCCCACTCGCCATCTTTTCTATCTCAATTTTAGTATTGAGCTCCCACCAACGCGTAAGTTTTCCGAGTGGTCTGTTTCCTTCAGGTTCACCCACCAAAACTCAGCATGTCTTCACCCTCAGAGTGCCAAATGCCCCGCCTAACCCATCTTTCATTTTTGACCACCCTCGGATAGCTTCCCACTGCCGGGGATATAGTATGGACGTCTTAGCAAAGTCCAGGATGCAAAAAATCGAACAGTCCATTCGTGGTGTGGGAAATTTAATATAACAAGACAAGTGCTTTCTTGTGCAGTAGAGGCAGGCACTGACAGGAAAGACTTTATGTATGGAAATTTTTGCCTATTTCCAACATATACTTTCAGCAGGGGCAGATTTACCATGAGGCTAATGAAGCTTAAGCATCAAGGCCAATCACTTGCATGGGCCTTTTCCAAGGTCCTGGGATGGGTCACAAATAAATATTCGCTTCTGTACCAAACTCTGTGTATATAATATATTTTCTTAAAGAGGGCCCTAAAAATCGTATAAGCTTCAGGCCCCACAAAACCTGGATCCACCCTTGACTTTCAGTAATACTGTGGGAAAATTTTGAACAAGTTCAGACATATTGTACACACTAGTAACTATACAAGGTGGATATGACTTTCATATGCAAAATACTAAACTCAGGTAATATCAGAAGAGAGTCTACTGTGCTAGATTCCAGTTTCTTGGCAACCCATCTGCCATCAAGAGAGTTGTTTTGTATAAGCGTTTAATGCAGTATTCTGTATGGGAATTTTACCTTCCATACATCTTTTACAGTAAAAGGATGTAGTACATGTAGTATGAATGTAATATAATTCAATACAAATATGAAACATACATGATTTTTACAGCTGCTTTTAGCCATGTTGTAACAGTATCATATTTATTTATTTACGTCCATTAGTTACATGGTAACATTAGACTTGTCAATGTACAGAAAGTCATATACACAATAAAGTAAATTTATAAATAATATAATAGTAATGCACTAATAGAAGGTAATAGAATACAATGTTTTAATATAAATTACTATAGATATAGCTGTTACAAATTACCATCAGATACAAACATTTTACCAGAATTACATAAGTTCAGTCAACTATGCACATGTGATTAATTATCCAATAAACTAGTCCAGTTACATAATGGCAACTTTTACAATAAATGAAGTCCTATTTATATATTGTTTTTCTTGTGTTGTTACTTACTGGTTCTGTTACCTTCTTCAAATATAAAAAATTCTTTTAATGAATAAAAAGTGTGATCCAGTAAAAATAACTTTAATTCTTTTAAAATCCCTAAAACTATATAATTGCTTTATTCTAGTGTCATATTTGCCCATATTTATTATAGATAAGTGTTCATTACATTTCCACGCAGATTTCACTGGTACACAAACAGCTTTCATCAAAAAAAGTTTGCTTAGTCTCCTAGGCAGTTGCTCACATTACATCACTAAGTGATGAAAGAACTGTTAAAATTACAGTGTCTGTAACCATCTGATAGAGTGCTGCGTTTCACAGCAGACAGACAGCTTTCTGTAGGTAACAAATAATCAGGGTGAAAATTAATTTTTATAATTTCACTCTATTTATTTTGTTTCAGTAAGTAAAGCTGTTAGAGGTTGAGGATTCAAGTACTTTGGGATATGATGCTGTATCACTGCCTCAGTGTTTTGTACTGTTTCAAAGGATTGTAATGCCTGCATCTTCAGGGATAAGCATTCCCAATAGAAATTCTTTGACTCCATGGAATGGACTGTCCTGGCACCGATCTATAAGTGAGTGTAATATACAGTCTTGATACACCTTTATAAATGTGTTTAATGGACTGCTGTATTAATGCCAACCATAGGATGCCCATACACCGCTCCATCAAAGCCATTAATGAATTGTCCTAACACCCCCTACACATGAATACAGTAGACACACTCCTCTACAGATGCCTATAATAGATTCTCCTGACACACATATATTAATGACAATCTCAGAATGCTGATACACCCTCCATAAATGAATATAATAGTCTGTCTTTGTACACCTCTTTAAATGCCAATATTAGATGTCCTGTTATCCCTTCATAAATACTTTTAAAATGTTAATAAAAAGTTCCAACTTGATGCAACAGTATGCAGTCCTGATTAGGCCACGGTGGAAGGAAGTAGCAGTACCAGTATCATGACCTATACCAGAGGTAGCAGATACAGTTTTTAGTACTCCTGATGATGGGTGCTGTGACATCCGAAACATGTAGAGTGACTGTGCAGTGAATAAATGTCTGCATACTGTTGCATCAAGTTGGACCTTTTTATTAACATTGAATCATGATGCACGGAACCATGAATTTAAAAAAAAACTTTTAAAATCTTGTAGGAGCTAGTTTGTGCTCCCTCACTCCATTGTAGTGCCATCTGCTAGCATGGTCAGGACCACGCTAGCAGACGCCAACAGAACTAGCATGACAAATATCTATTGCGTGTATACAGTGTTGAGTTACTCCTGATGATGGACAGTGGACCTGTCTGAAACATATACAGTACTTGATCAAATAAATTTCAGAAATAGTGCATCTTGTTGTCTTTCGTTATAAGAATATATCATGATGCACGGTCCTCTGAAAGTCATATGCTTGGGTATGTTCAGATAGACACACAGATGGAGAAGTAAAAACTATGAAGTGTAAACGTTCCTAAGAACAGCCTTACTTGTACTCACCTTTTAAGAATCGTGTAACAACCCTTCCTGTTACTGCCCATATAAGGTACATGTACTATGCATAATACTACACCTTTCGACAATCTTGTGCAAAGTTCTGCTTGACACACGAACACCTGGACCCACACTGAGTGTCTTGGACTGTGGGCTATGCGAAAAGACCAACCGTAGAACCATCTCACACGTGACCGAGAAACTGCCATGTCTGGGGTTAGGTCTTGACCGATGCTAGCCACAGACTAATGCTAGCTCATACTGCAATCACATGTTGCTTGTCTCTCACTGGCCATCCCTTTTACTACACTATCTACAAGTGACTGCATATGAAAAGGAGGAGCGTTGTGTTCTCTAGTCAAATAAGCCAGTGGGTAGCGAAACTTTGTTCCATGAGAGACTAACAGCGTTATGCTTACAGCAACGTATTTGTGTAATTATTCATTTACAAGATCTAAGGTTTTCAAGGTCGTAAAGTCAAAGAGAATAGGATGGGCTGGACACGTGGCATGTATGGAGAGGAAAGAAATACAGAATTTTGGTGGGGAAACCGGAAGGAAAGACACCTATTAAAAGACCTAGGCATAGATGGTAAATTAAAATTCTTCTTCAAGGAACAAGATGGTAGGGCAAAGAGTGGATTAATCTGGCCCTGTATAACACTGAACTTTTACAGCAAGGAGTTGTTGGCCCCTCGCCTAACACTGAGGCTTGTGGACCATCCACTGTCGGCCGTCCGAGACAGTTTACTTCATACATTTGAAGGTACCCTCCACATATGGAGGCCGTCTTTTCCATCTGCATGCAGGGTTCTGGTGGGTTATTATGAAGGGAAAAAGCCACTTGGAAGACCTAAATGTAGGTGGGAGGATAATATCAAATTGAATCTTAATGACACAGGATGGAAGGGCATGAAATGGATTCATGTGACTGTATGGGAACAAGTGGTGGGCTCGTTTGAACACGGCATTTCATAAAATGCGGGAAAATTGCGGCGGTACTGGAAAATCGGTAAAGCGACCGGCTGTGCAATGGATTCGCGGGTGGTGGAATGTTAAATTTGCACGATTGTAGTGTCCTCTTTAACCGCTCTATTAAAATGGCTGATCGTGGAATGTCGAAATCCTGGATATCTAGGTTAACGAACTTTGAGAGTGGTTTATTATTTAAATTCGGCAGGACCTCTATATGTTATTCATGTGCTGAGAGTGCTTTCTTTGCAGGAAAAGTTAGTACTTTCTGTTAACGTGGAGTGGCGTAGTTAGTTTTATGACTCCCGAGGCAAGCAATAACATTGGCCGCCCCTGACAGAAATTATGAACTTAAAAGAAATCTGTAATTATTGAATTTCCTCGCACGTCTCAATAATTTAAAATCGGTTGAATGCAGGAAATCAATTTTTTTCTCCCCCACTTACAACGTTCACTTCCCGACCCTTGAGCCCTGCTTCTCGGAGCGGCCCCACCACAGCTACGCCCCTGTTAATTTGAACCAAATTGCATTTCCTTATTTCAGTTCCTAGCACTAGACTTACCGGCCTGGCGTCACTTGGGCTGTACCGAGCCTCTTTGCAATTTCTGTAGCCATACACTCGATAATGTAACGGTGACGCTATAAAGTTATAGTTTGTTGGGAAAACAGGCCTACATATTTCATATGTCGGTCAAATTAAATTCTGTTCACAGTATGTTTGTGGTTTTAAGCATTCCTGATAGTCAAATATCAATATGGTCCCCCGCAAATAGGACAACGCCGTTTCCTTCAAAATACTGTATTAATTCTCGAACTGTTTCCCATTTCATTCCACTATTCAATTGACAGCTGTCGCGGCTTTGTTAGAATACCTTAGGATAAATCTATCATGTACTTGCACAGCGGTAAGATTCCATGATTTTTCTCAGTCCCTACCCAGACGGAAATATCCATGCCATACTAAATTATCTGTGCCACAGATCATCTATGCCGCCACCTTTTCTGCCAGCACATATCGGTGACGTCAAGTGAGCAAGTAACCATGATGCTGTGCGAAGTGTAGTTATAAAATGTCGGCGGCTCGAAAACTTTTCGTCTGTGATACTGTATTTTCAGCGTACGAGTGTTTTAACGTGTTTATTCCTTTGAAACAACGTAGGATATTTTGAAAACTAAGGCACGTGTTAAATTTACTTACATTTTTCTGCTGCTGATACTTGTACACTACACTTGCAGTAACTATCCTGGGATTTACTTTATGGCGCCTGCGTCAGGTTACATTATTGTCGTTAGATTATATTAATTTACAATACTTAATAATGCCAGAACATGTGCTCCTTGCATCTTGTCTTTACTATAGTGGAAATTTTAATGCTAAGTTCCTACAATTCACAATAAATTACAAAAAGGGGTTACGTAGTTATCAACACCTTTCCTGCCATGTAACTACCGAAAGGGCGTCATTTTAACAGTATGGAAATACTGGAATTAAAATTCACTAACACAAAATCACTACTGGTTAATTTGTTTTACGGGTGTAATAACCCACATAAAATTGTATACGAAAATGGGTGTATTTAGGAATAAGTGGTGGATTTTATGCAAACTGCCAACCACTTGGTTACAAATAAGTAGGGGGGCCAATGTTAGGGTGATTGTATTTCATACATTGCATGAAACATATTTTGTTTGTAAATTGTCATTTCGAGCATCATATGTGAAGTTATATAGAATTACAGATATTTAAAGTTGTGCCTCTTATTGTGCGCCATTTGGTAAAAAGGTAGGCTATGAAGCAAGTGGCAGTGCTGCTACATGCATTCTTAACCTTGCCACTAGATAGAGATAAGTGGTTGGCCTCATCACACACTTTACCACTGAGAAACGCACAATAGTGTCCATCACACAGAAGGCTGGATGAGACACAGGGTTAGTCTGGCTGTAGTTAGGAGAAATATTTCATCATGCTGGAAACCAAACCCTGATTTTCCCAGCATGCAGCCTGCATCCCAGTCACTATACTGACTGCACTGTCTCACAAACTCCTAGGAGCAGAGTCCTTCATGAGAAGCTGACAGTTCCTTCAATAACTTCCATACATTTTGGAACCTGAAAGGTTCATTACCATGTTCACAACAGCCAGCCACTTGAACCCATCCTCAGCCAGATGAACACAGTACATGCCCTCCCATCCTATTTCTCTAAAATCCATTTTAATATTATCCTCCATTCTGTGCCTCAGTCTTCCATGTGTCTCTCTCTCTCTCCTTCAGGTTTCTCTACCAAAATGCTGTATGTAAATACTTCTCTACTCCTCCATATGTGCTACATGCTCCAACCATATCATGCATATTGTTTGGGACTGAGTACTGTGTCTCCTTTTCATCATAATTTCCCCAGTTTCTAGGGCCCCAAAACAGTCCTGAACTGCCCTAACAAGATGATACCACACATACTTTTGTCAGAAGAATTCATCACCTGAAGAACAGTAACAGCGTTTATTTATACAGCATGACTGGGCATTAGGATAATTCAGTACGTACAGTTGTCACAAAAAACAATTTTAATGTCAGCTATGATGAAAAAATAAAATAAAAATAAAACATTTACAGAAGATTACAAACAATACAATACATGGCACAGTGTTTGCTGCTGGGAAATGTTAACTCTGATCAGAAAATTAAAATTATTGGAAAATATGGAGATGTGTAAATGAGGATACATTTGCTGAGTGAATGTGGTGCTAAACAAGGAGCTTGATAAACAAACGTTTACTGTACTTAAGTTTATACATTTATCTGGAATATTAAAACTGTATTGTACTATAGCTATTCCTGTACCTGTGTTGCATTTCAGTGTGGTGTGATGGTTGTCCTACCTGCTTCATGTGGATGATGGTTGAAGTCTTCACTAGGACCAGACATAACAGTGAGTTTTCTTCGTTCCTGCAGGCAGACACTTACTGATGCAGGTCATATCTGACACCAAATACCACCTCAAACAGTGAGAAATTTCACATCCCCATCTGTTGAAAACGTGAACTTTCGCATTTATGTATTCACAGTTAAAACAAACTTTCAGGCTCTGACAAAATCTGTCATTGGTGACATAATGATACCCGGGTAGTTGTATCACTTATGTTATTACATAACATGCTCACTTTGCTGCCAATTAATGGCACATAGAAGTATATAGCTACTTAACTGACCTGTGCTGTTGCTGTGGCCTTGCATTAGCACAGCCCATGAATACACAATTTGAACCCTAAATGCACCTGTTTAACCCTTTAAACCCCAAATTAAATCCCATCTGCTATTTGCTGGCATTATTAGCTCACCATTTTCTCCATGTTAGCAGGATAAGGGTTAAATCATTAACCCTTAGGCTACTAATGTCATATATAT
>Ga0268261_10003629_pt1 | contig 11380 bp, 5 predicted proteins | sample TergutNc150P1_FD_190353 | JGI IMG/M metagenome (GOLD analysis project Ga0268261, IMG submission 190353) | Nasutitermes corniger P1 segment gut microbial community from laboratory colony in Florida, USA - Nc150 P1 (SPAdes) (version 2) | ecosystem: Host-associated > Arthropoda: Insects > Digestive... | reverse complement strand
AAGATGTAGGAAGCTATTGGATGACCTTAAGGAAAGGAGATGATACTCTCATTTGAAAGAGGAAGCTCTGGATCGCACTATATGGAGAGCTCGCTTTGGAAGAGGCTTTGGACCTGTCGTAAGACAGACTACTAAATGAATGAAATGAACAAAGCTGTGCTCCAAACTTAGCACTTTCGTTGTTTGTTCCTTAAATGTAAGCCCAGTTTGATGGCAAAAAGAGTATTCTTTTTGACTGCTGCTTTTGCCATGCCATTCCTGGATTTAAGTCACACTCCTGATATTTCTTATGATTGGAATTCAATAATATCATCTAAAACTGGCCTTTTGTTCTGTCTCTGGGCTTGCACACACACAACAAATTATTCTTAAGTATTATAAAGGTGACTGTGTTTAGAACCTCTGAATGATTTTTGCATAGGACTGGCATTAAACTGCTGTTTCTGTTGAGTAAGCACCTGTGTTTCATACTGTTGATACTTCAGGCAAAACTTATGGCAGGTCACAGCTTCTAGTACAGACTTTAGCAGCATCACATTGAAAGCGTGAAACATATATATTAGAGTGGAGCTTGGATATTGTTTTCCTTGACTGCATTTTCCTTGATTCTGTGCATATTTTTTTGGTGCCTTTAAAACTTTCTTAAGAACAATATTAAAATTTTCTGGTGTGTATGTTTGTGATGCAAGCCAATTTCTCAGTTATACATTCAAACTGAGTGTGCATAAGCAACAGTTGCTGCCTTTCTAAGAACTCTGAATTTGAAACTAGCAGAAAAAGTTGATGTTCAGTCGTGATTTCTTATCACCACTCTTAATTTCACATATGCTTACTATCTGTAGTGTCAAGGTCATGCCGGCACAGCAGAGCCTTGTTTCTTACAGATACTAACAAGCCTTGTAGTGACTAATGATATTTGTGGAGAGTCATCAGTGACCACAAGTTCCACACATTATTAAATTGTTGTGTTAATGCTGTGTTTTAGGCGCGTTGGAAAAATTTTGAAAAGTGACTATTAGTTTCGTCATGTCTGTCTGTCTGTCTGTCTCTGCATCCACATGAAACAACTAGGCTTCCTTTGGATGGATTTTCATGCAATTTGATATTTGAGAATTTTTAAAAATTCTGTCGAGAAAATTCAAGTTCAATTAAAATCTGAAGAAAATAACGGGTACATTACGTGAAGACCAATTTACATTTTTTATCATATCTCAGTCAGTTCTTTTTAGAATGAGAAATGTTTCAGACAAATGTAGAGAAAATCAAAACAGACTTTTTATGTTGAGTAACTTTTTTTTTGAAAACCATGTTGTTTTATGAAGTAATGTGGAAAAATATTGTAGAGTGGAACATTCCACAGATGACAGTATGGTGCATGCACATTGCATGCTGGATACCTAAGGCTACAAACACATGCTCTCAGAGTGTGTAATACTTACGCTCTTCTACTGCAACAATGGTTGCGTGTAGGCACCTCAATGTTATGTTATATGTACATTGCCTCTCTTATAGAATTGATTGTGAATTGGCCTTGCAAACAGTTTTATTTTGTTTTTTGGTTGAATTTTATTAGTGATGGCCACGGAATAGTGCAGTCACTGATTTTATGAGATGATGGCAAAGCTGAGATCTGTGTCACTAGCTCAGTTGGGTTAATCCACTGTACACAGTGTATGATACAGAAAAATGTTGATCACCTTCACAGCATGATTCACTAGGAAGCCCTTAACTATCATAGCAGTGTGGACATTGTCTTGCAAAAGGTACCCATTGCCTTTCCCTTAAAATTGTGACATCGGTCTCAAAATACACTTCAGTAACCTTTCCAGCACTTGTACATGGAATTTACTGTTAACCGTTTTCCTTCTGGCACAGATTCTTTGTAGATCACACAGTATTTACCAAAAAGGTGACCAATATATACTCAGTATACTCAGTATAAGAGTCTTCTTAGTCCTTGCCTGCTTCATGTAAGGCTGTAGCATGTGTAATTGCTGAGTGTTGTCTTCTTCACTCTAATATATATGTTTCACGCTTTCAATGTGTTGCTGCTAAAGTTTGTACTAGAAGCTGTGATCTGCCGTAAGTTTTGCCTGAAGTATCAATGGTATGAAACACAGGTGCTTACTCAACAGAAACAGCAGTTTAATGCCAGTCCTATGCAAAAACTGTTCAGAGGTTCTAAACTTGAGTTGTATGTTATTCCACTTGTGATTTTGATGGACTGAGGAAATAGACTTGAAACAGCAGCATGTCTGCATCCAATTTTACTCTGAAGTGAGAAAAAATGTTACAGTGTTGAAAATAGCTTTTGGAAAGCAAACAGTGATTTCCCAAATTCAAAGTTGGCATGGCCTCTGTGGAAGATGTTGATTTCTTCGGAAGTCCATTGATGAGCAAAACAGATAGAAACATGAGTTGAGTGAGGGAACTTGCCCTTGCAAATAGAATAATTACTGTTCTTGAAGTTACTAACATGTTGGGAATATCATTTGGATCAGTTCAGAGGAAAAACAAACCTAAATGTGGAATGTGGGGATTGGTTTCTCCACCATGACAACACGTCTGCTCATTTTACTTTGTTTGTGCCTGAAATTTCTGTCTGAAAACAAATTACTTCTTCCATACTTGGGCAACATCATCCCATTGTGTTAATCAATTAATAGCAAATACAGTCCACACAAATGCAACACATAAACACTGCACATTTTTCTTTTATTTCCTACTACATATTTCGGATAATATATGTGGCTGAAACGTAGTAGGAAATAAAAAACAATGGTAGAGAGTTTATGTGTTGTGTATTTATGGACTGTATTTGCTGGTGACTTCTTCTGTACTTGCCTATTCACTAAATATAGTGTGACTCTCTTTTCCCAAATGGAAGATAGTTAAGGGAGAAGGAGATATAATGGTGTGACCTCAATTCAGGTGAAGTTTTGGGCCACACTTGCTGAGTTTCAAACAGTGCTTTGAACAGAAGCACAGTTGTTGAGCTGACTGTATAAAGTCCCAAGGAGATTATTTCAAAGGGGACAACATTGATTGGACAATAAGTGTTGTTGTGGTGGAGAAATAAATTCTGTCCATAAACTATCTTATTCTACCATGTATAACCGTACATTACCTTAATTTCTGGTATCTATGATTATAAGTGCTCCATATCACCCCTGTCATTATGTAATTGTACCTATCTCTGACGTGATAACATTAATTTTCAGTGAATAATATATTTCTGAAATCTGTATTTTTTCTTCTGGTTGGCTTCAGGTGAAAGAAATATTTGCAGAGGATGTAAAAATGGCTACTGAAATCTTACAAGATATTTTGGAATTGGAGAAAATAGGAAAGCAGTCTGAAATTATGCAAAGAAGGCAAGAAGCTGTTTCCAGAACTTTGGATCATTTTCCTTCTAGGATCAATGATCTGCTGCAAAGAACTTCACCATGGGTACATCAGAGTCTGTATTCTGAAATCAGCAGGTGCCATAGAGTTGGCGGAGATGAGCTAATGTTGAGGTACGCACGTTCCAAGTTACAGCACCTCAAGAACCAGATGCAACAGAGAAGTGGTCGGTGCATTTTATTCGGTGAAGGCTATGTTCAAGAACCAAAACAAGAAGGTGCAGGTGAAGCTTTTGATATTGAAGCTGGAGAAAATCTCGCAGAAGAATGTGAGATTAGAGATGCTGTGGCGCTTGCAGTTAGAGAGACTTTCAGGGAAGGTGAGGAACAAGTATTTCAGGATCAGGAAAGTGTAGAATTAGAGTTTGGGCTCAGAGGGATTATCGAAGAAGAAGAAGAATTAGAAGATATGGAGACAGAAGTTGCTGGATTTGAGATGAGGCAGGTTGTAGAAGAAGGGACTGAGGACAGAGGGAATCAAGACACAGAATTCGGATTGCAGGGAATTGATGAAAGAGGGCTTGATGTTAGAGAGCCCATGGAAATGGGATTTGAATTTTGACAGTCAGCAGAAAGTGGAGGCAAAGGCAGGGAAAGTGCAGAAGCAGAATTTGGGACAAAACAGTCTGCAGAAGAAGAAAGTGAGCCGGGGAGAGTTTCTGAGGGAACAAATGAAGCTTCTATCACTCCATATTTGGAGGATGAAGTGGGAGAGAATTCAAAAGACAGTAGTGATATGAAGAAAGCATTGGGAGAGAGAGATGAGATGAAAGTAATTTTAGAAAGGGATGTTTTTGAAGAAGGGAAAAGGACTGCAAAGACTCTTGTTAAAGAAACTGTATTTGAGAGTAAACCTAAGGAAGATGAGGACTCCAAACCACAAAGTAAGAATGCAGGTATTGTTACACATGATCATACTGTCAGCACTCATGTTGTTCTTGGAGAGGTAAGTGCTACATTCTTGTCTAATATTAGTTGTACTGAAAGTGAGATTGTGTACTTTAGACCAAAGAAAAGCAGACAAGAAAGGGAAGTTCACTTACCAGTTCAAGTGCCCATAAAAACACAGAGATGGAAGAGGAACACCAAATGCTTTGTGCATGCACTAGACATGACATCTGGCCTTAGTGTCCTGTCATCTTGTCAGGAATCTTATCTTTGTGAACAGAATATTTGGTGCTCAGCTTTTATCTCTGTGTTCTTATGAGCCCTTTTCCTGGTAAGTGTTATTTTATTGTTTGTCTGCTGTGTAGTTTTTTGTTTTACCAGAACTTCTCAGTTTTAAGTAGAACATTTGGATGTGCCAAAAACTGTAGAAGATAAGGGATCCATGCAGTTGCCAACTCAAGTGCAGTATAAATAACATTATTTTCTGTACCAAATATTGGTACTTTAGTCCATTGTATGAGTGTGTGTTTGTTTTCTTTCATGTGCAGTAAAATTCAGGATATCCACATTTTGATACATCTGTAGACTGTGTAACTGTATTGTATTTTACAGATCCAAAATTTGATTGATTGAGTGAGTGAGTGAGTAAGTGTGTGTGTTTGTGCAAATGCTTGGGTTCAGTGTATTTTCTGGGTATTTCCATCTTTGACCCACAATATTCCCATATGTGTATTATTTATAATGTGATTCAGGTACTCATAATATATTGGTATATATGTCATAACTGCAGCATAGTTTGTGCTGGCACGGACAGAACATCCATTTGTGTCCCCGAACATAGGGAAATGTGATGTATGCTTTCTTCAGTGTGTTGGTTCATGTGATTTTTGTGTTACTAGTGCTGGAACACAATACATGCACTCAGTCACATTATGAGAAATGTATTTTGTGGCATGAAGGGTGTACATTTGCAGTAGAATTCAAAGTATTTGTAGTGGAAAAAATGTTTCCAGAAGTTTAGAAAAGAAATATTCAGCATCAAGTGTGCCACTCAGGAGAACAGTATGCAAAATAGTAGACAAATATTGAATCCCAGGTTCAGAGTTGGACAGAAATAAAATATGAAAAGTTGTGTTTTTTTTAAAGATAATTCATGATTTACATTGAGTAAGAACCTAAAAAGCCAGAATAACATATACTGGCATTATGAGAATCTCTGTTCAGTTCATGGTACTTCTTTATACCCACCAACATAAAGTTGTTGTCTGGCGTATAGTGAGTCCATGTGGAATTACAGGTCCCTCATCCCTCTTAGGCTCATATATTCTCCTCAGCACTCTTATTCTCAAACACCCTCAGCCTATGTTCCTCCCTCAGTGTGAGTGACCTTGTGTCACACCCATACAAATCAACAGGCAAAATTATAGTTCTGTATATCTTAATCTTTGTATTTTAAGATAGCAACCTGGAAGACAAAAGATTCTGCACCAAATGATAGCAATCATTTTCTGGCTTCATTCTGCTCATAATATCTTCCCAAAAGAATTTTGACTTGTTTAGGTTGTTCCCAAATATTTTAACTCTTCCACCTTTTCCAAGGAGCTATTATCAGTCTTTATATTGTGACTTTGTCCTGCATTCTGATCTCAAGACATGACCAAGTACTTGGTTTTATCGGCATTTACTTCTAAACCAATCTCCTTTTTACCAACTACCAAACTTCTGTGTTTTTCTCTATAGTACAGATGATATGAATATACAGTCTTGAATTAATTCAAGATTGTTCTTCCTAAAGAAGTGTATTTGTTGGTTTTATTTCTGTTATTTATTAAAGAACTTCATAGTAACATCTAGTGCTGTAAGATATCCAGGGACTGATTAACAGAAGATGAGAAAATGTGGGACAGCCCACTTTCTTTGCAACAGTTGGATGATTTTTGAAGAGAATTATTAATATTTCAAGGTGTTTGCTCTATCATGTTTTGAGAGATATTTTCAGCAGATATGAGGCTTGCTTGCAAGCTGGAAATCAGCATTTTGAAATTTTTCTATGACATAAGCTAAGTTGAGCTGCAGAGGAAAAACAGACTATAATTCTGTGCAAATATGGGCTTCCTACATGATAAAACTCCTTTGACAGCTACTATGCTTAGGAATATTGTTAGAAGTACAGTCTGAGTTTGGTATGGCAATACAATATTATATAAAATAATACAAAGTACAGCGTGATTTTTTAATCTTGATACTTTTTGCAGTAAATTCAAAAATTGCAGATGACATTTATGAACAAGTTAATGAACACCAGCCAAACAGGACTCTGTAAGCCCTTTGATAGCATGCAGGTATATCTTGTGTGATTCACCCAGGTAAGGGCTGCTGTCTCTGAATTACATTATTGCAAGATTAGAGAAGGTACAAGATTAGAGAATGGATCTTCCAGAACCTAAGGGGTAGAAAGTATTTGTGAAATTTGGAACAACTTTGCAAAATTTTGTGTCCTCACACTGGTGTTACTGAATATTCAGGGATTTTTGGATGTGATGTCACTGGGTAAGTAGTTCCCAATGTTTTTAATGATTGTAGTGACTTCATTTTCAGGGTCAAGCAGTTCTTGGACTCTTAGACCTGGAAGATTAAGATATTACTGTCTTTTGAAATGTCACTAATTACTGACACAGCCCCACATCACAAAATCTTATGGAATAAATTTGTTTCACTCTCAAGTTTGGAATTTTATCCTAAACATTTTGAGTTCTAGAACACTTGAATCGCAAAGAATTCTTTGACTTTAAAATTGACCATCTTAAGGGAGAGTCCCCTATTATGGGGAGGTTTTTTTAAAAACTGTTATTAAACTTAAGAAAAAGTTGTAAAACTTTTCAAAACATAAGCATATCTTCATTTGATTAATGAAGAGACAGTTGTTACATAAACATCATAAATTAGGAAAAGAAAAACGTGTAAAATTCTTTTCCGTAAAAGCTTTATATCCCCTAATTAGACGCACACCTATTCCTAATTTGGGGAGGTGAATAATTTACCCAGAAAGCACAAAGAATAGTTACAGAATTTAAAAAATTACAAATACAAAGGAAGAACAAAACTGTGTTTATCCCTGAAGGCTCACAGACAGCATCTTCCTCCATACCAGCACAAAGTGCGTGCACCCATCTGAAATATTTTGTACATCGTATCCGCTCTTTTCACTTGTGGTCTTCAGAGAAACAACCAGTACAGGACACACAGTCAGTGTCTTGTTCCTCTTCTTCCGTCGAATCGTCAGCGAAAGGAACAGTTAGGTCAGTGTCCAAATCTGATGGAGTGTCAGACAGAGTTGGATCATGGCAAACCCTTCTCTTCTGTCTTTTTGAGGGACCAAGATCATCATTTGACGCAAGCTGATTGGTTTCGCATTTACTGGCCTGTCTGATTTTCTTTTTTGGTTACCCCAACAAATTTTCTGTGAGGGGAACTCATTATTTTCTTTGCTGTTCCACCATGAGTATTTGGCTGTAGGTTCAGGCTTGGCACAGGGCTGATATCTTATGCTCAGAAAGCTTCAGCAGAAGTGAACGATGAAAAATTAACAGAACTGAATAATGGCTGATTGCTAGTCTTCACTAAAGCAGGATGGTTCACAGGAGCAGCATCTGTGTTGTCTGAGGCTAGAGGGAAATTGTGTGGTCTGAAGATGTTCTTGTCACAAGGAATGAGGCCTGTCACCTGGCAGCCATTAGCCGTCATCTCGCTTGTATGCAGTGCCAAATTGTTCACAAATGTGGTAGACGGTGATGACTCGCCCGCCCTAGGTTTGAATGGAGCTATATTACAATTTCTTAGCAGTAGACTATTTTCAGGGGCCCCATGAAAGCTTTATCCAAGCATTGCATTTTGTGACTGTTGTGAGGTGGGAGACAAATGATGTCAACATTCTCTCGAGCTAAAGTAATGACCTCCAGGTTCCTTGTGTGTGAATAGTGCCCGTCCAGTACTAAGATAACAGGATCTTATTTTGTCGGCTTTGTATGTTTGATGAAATAATGAAACCACTGGGTGAAAATCTTGCTCTGTATCCACCCCGAGAAATAGCACGTGTGGATTGATCCAGGTGGTGTGCCATTCATCAGTTCTTGTTGCATATATTTTCTTGGAAATACAAGTAACGGAGGAATGAAGTGTCCAGTTGGACTCAAACAGGTGACGACTGTCACAAGAGATCCCCGATCTGCGGATTGAAGAGAAGATATCTGACGCCTTTCAGTCCTAATATTTTTGTGTGTTTGTGCTGCACAATAGTGATGCCAGTCTCATCACAACTGTTAAGTCTTGCAAGATTATATTGAATAGTGTGCATAGCGGGTTCATAGATTTCTGAAAACTGAGCTACTGATTCAGGAGTGAAACCCCTCACTCTTGAGAGTGAAGACCTTCAGTGGCTGTAACTGAAATTTTTTTGATGATGAAGTAGGAAGTTTTTCAACCATTTCCTTCTAGTCTTTTAATTTCTCTTTCAAAACTGGTTTTTAATTCTGTTTCTTACAGCCAGTTGGTAAGCAAGGTGTACGATGTCTGCCATTGTCAAGCCCAAAAACTTTCTTTGCATTACAAGACAGTGCTCAGTCAGATCATTTTCTACTTCACAAGGAAGAACTTGCTTCCTACCCAGTTTTGTTTTGTTGCTACACTTGAGCTTTTCTGTTGGTCTTTAACATAATGCTCTAGTGTTGTTTGCAGTACGTTGAAAACTCTGGATGCTTTGTAGCTGCTCATTTCCTTGTTTTTTATAGCCTCAATAACTGCCTTCTTTCTTTCGGGGTCCCATTTTTAGCTGTAGGCAAGTGTAAATCAGCATTATGTCTTGTACTAAGATTACGAACATCAGAATTTGATTTTAAAAAAGTGTCTGTTTTTAACAACAAACATTAATAAGGATAAATATACTCAGAATGATACTTAAATAATTCATGACAAGATGTTCTACTGCTTGAATTCACAATAACCCTAATTGTTCTTGCTTGAATCTTGAATATTGAATTATTTTGAGATCAATTACCCCAGAATATAATGCCATACGATGTAATAGAATGAAAATAAGAAAAATATATCATCATCATTACTTTACGACAAGTAAGATCTTACTGATTTAATTACGAAACAAGCTTTATTTAATTTGGGTATTATTTCTTCAATATGATATTCCATGACATAATTATCTAATGTTAAAACAAGAAATTTAACTTTTTGGACTTTTGCAATATGTTTATTCTCATAGGAAATTGATAATTCAGTTAGCTTACTATTTTTCCTTAGAAACTGATGAAATTGAACTTTGTCAATATTTACAGACAGTAAATTACTTATAAACCAGCTGTTAATATTTATGATACTATTATTTACTGCATTTGAAAACTCATGGGGATGAAAGTTATGAAGGTCATGCTTGTGTCATCAGCAAAAAGAATTGGATTAGATGTATCATAAATGAACTCTGGGAGATCATTAATATACAATAAAAAAAGCAAGGGACCATCACTGACTGACTCCCGTTTGGAGAAATATAGCCTTGGTTTATTATCTATAATTACTCTTTGGAATCTGTTTTTTAAAATAGGATTCCAACAATTTGTTAACTAAACCTGTGATCCCCTAAAAATTTAATTTTGACAACAAAGTATAATGGTTGACACAATTGGAAGATTTTGGAAGGTGGCAAAAAATGCCTTCCACTATCAATTTGCTGTTGAGTGATGTATGTCATTCAATAGATTATAAGTGGCTGGGTCAGTAGAAGATTTATTTCTAAACCCAAATTGTTCTTCTGCTAAGATCTGATTATAGTTTAGGTGTTGAATATGTCTAGTAAATATAATCTTTTCAAAAATGTTTGAAAGGAATATAAGGATGAGATAGGTCTGTAATTAGAAATATTAGACTTATTGCCTTTTTTAAAAAGAGGTTTAATTTCTGAGAATTTAAGTCTAGAAGGAAATATACCTGAATAGCAAACAATTACATAAATAGGTTAATGGTGATGAAATATACGGAATACTTGGTTTTAAAATTTTTATTGATATCTCGTCATACCCGTGACAGTATTTTGATTTAAGAGTTAATAATGTCTTCAATTTCTTTAGTTGATAGAAATTTCAATTTAATGGAGGGAAATGACTGATTGAATGCACTGAATGAGTAGTTTAATGGATTGTTATTAATAAATGCTGCATAGCTACACTACTACTCCCATGTATGTCTTAATGACACTAAATATACATGTTACTGTACTGAATTGAATAACATCTTAAGAGTCACTAAACTGTACACCTCCTGCACTGACACTCTGATATTGTCTAGTAGTAGGAAGAAATTGGTTCTGCTGTTAAAAAGTATCAGCTGGTTCATTGTTTAAATATAAGTGACACAGAACACAAAATTCAATTGTAGACATTGAAAATTTTGTGCTTAATGTGTTTAATGTGCTGGTGAATAATAGAATGATTTGTCTGTTGACATTGTCAGTAAAGCAGACCGTATAGTTATAGCAATAAGCGATAGGATGATAAATGACTGATGAACTGGAATGGGTTTGGAAGAAAATGATCATGGTCTAATCAACTTGCAGTTGGGTTAAAACCCTCCAACCAAGTGACAGGATTGCAAAATCAGAAAAGAACTTCATTAGGAATGCTGATGTTTCAGCCAAGGTTTGAATGCGATGCCTTCTGAATAGAAGTTTAGAGTGTTAGTGCTACACCAGCCTGCGGTGTTCATGATGAGTCTAAACAGGAAGATATGTCATACTGTAAAAAAAAAGGATATTTTGCTCATAAATTTGGATTACAGGTTGCAGAAAAAAGACATTTTTAAATATTTTTATTGAATAATTTGAAGAAATGTATGTTATTTGGGACAGTTTGTGTAATTGCTTTGTTGGGAAAGGTTTTTAAATCCAAAGTCTTCATTCTGGGCTCAACGTGTGGGTAAAAATGTTGTGCTTGTGATGTTTACACTAATGGGAGTCTTTTTTCGTATGGTTGCTTCTGTGATATTGACTACCCTACAGCAATGAGATTTTTTATTTTTTAGGGGGG